>VAOY01006042.1_pt1 | contig 59543 bp, 43 predicted proteins | sample 3393881 | NCBI WGS metagenome assembly VAOY01 (sample SAMN08290430, study PRJNA428436) | hydrothermal vent metagenome | isolation source: Deep-sea hydrothermal vent chimney | place: Indian Ocean: Southwest Indian Ridge
AAGGACTTGGGTAATATTGCCATCGTTTTTAACTCAATGGCTACGCCGATTAAGTCCCTGTCTGCCGAAGCGACAGCGCAGGCAGGAAGTCCGATTCATACGATTATCTGGTGCCGGAGTAATAATGACTTCGCCGCTTCATTACACTTTGCCCCAATCCTCCGATTACGCTATGGCTTCGGTGGATAAACTTCGTTGCACTCGATGACAAGTTTGGTGTTTTTCCATTTAAGCGCTATTGATATGAGACTCCTAACGGAGTCCCACTAAATAAGTTGAATAACCTCGTAGAGGTTACATGTTTATAGAACTTAAAATAAACGATTACTGAACTCCGTAGGATGTTCAATGATTGGCTTTTCTATGAGAAATAAATTAGTTGGGACACCCAAATCAACCATAGCAATAAATTTAAATCTTAATATTACTAACTTTAGAGGAATTGTAAGCTCAATAATAAACTCGTTGCGAAACTCAGGAAATATTATCTTTACGAGTTACAACTTTAGTTGTGTCGTGGCAATTTTCTGACTTCAGCCTATCCAAGGGGATTACTTCTTCTCCACCAAATGGCGGATCATCGTAATGACATACTATTTTATTTTTTCAGTACGCATCACTGTAATAAGCCAATATTATAAATAAAAAGGGCTTCTTTTACTTAGAAGCCCTTTTTAGAAGGTACTGTTTGTTGGTTCTAATTATTTAACCATAATCATTTTTTTAGTTTTATTCAGGATCATCTTTCCAGAAACGTCTTTGATTCTTGTTGTGTAAAAATAGACTCCACTGGCGACTCGTTTTCCGTCACGATTCAATCCTTTCCAAATCATATTATGGTACCCTGCCGGACGAAGTTCATTATCAAGTATACGAGTGACTTCTTTTCCTAATATGTTGTAAACAATTAGATCAACAATTGCAATATCCTCTAAAGTGATCAGGATCGATGTCTGCGGGTTGAACGGGTTCGGATAATTTTGGCTGATGCTGTATTTATCAGGATAAAGGTCAACGCCTGCGTTATTTTGGCTTAAGAAATCCTTTGTTCCGGCAATAAAACGAATATTGTGAATCGTTTTAGAATTGCTAACAGCGTATCTATAAACGGGATTCCAGCGCAAATCCTGGGCGACGCCTAAGGTTACGTCAATGAGAAATACATCGAAATCCGATGGGATATCATTATGCCCTTCAAAATATAGATACACATTATATTTATTATCTTCCGCAGCCATTTCCATATCCCAGAATTCACCGTCTTCTTTGATCGAACGGATGTCTTTCGTGTATATGTCTGGATTTTGCGCCCAGTCACTATTATTCATTCTCAGCGAAACACCACCCGGAAGCATGGGCGGTTCAAAAGCGTCCATATCATCATATTCATCGTTAGCTGTTGCTAATACGCCAACTGTGTTTAATTCATCAACACCCAGACCGTTTCTGGCTTTAATATCTACCAGCCACTCGTTTTCCATTAAAACAATCTCTTGCTCTAATCGTTTGGCCATACCGCCATTGCTTTTCCTCGGTGTGATATAAATCGTATTTGCCGTCGTCGATTTATAAATATATCCTTTCCAAGGCTCAATTTCGGTGGGATTTGTCCAACTTCCATCATAGGTATACAAGTTATCATCACCGGCTAAGTTTGTTGAATCGTTAATATATACATTCGTCAGTGGTATGTTAAAATCATAAGGATTCCCAAACATGATCCAATCACCGGTGGACAGTGTAACGGGGAAGTCTGCGTCTGACGCAACCGTTCTGGTTTGACCTGTATTAATATTTAAGCCAGGATCGTTCACAATAAGGAAATAGCCTGAACCGGGTTTGATGGTTGAAATATTGGCAAATTCAGCCCAAGCACCGCTTCCACCATATTCAAATAACCGCCATTTGGTATCGTCATACTCACCCAGATCATCCACCAGAATATCCGTAGGTGTACTATTGGCAGCTTGCCCCGGGAAGGACAATAGCTGATATCTAGTGACAGCAGAACCATTTGGAATTCCTGTGGGCCAACGATCCGTGCTTGAGAGTCCTCCCGTAATAGTTATGGAAGTTGAATAATATCCTTGGGATGGTTTATACGTCTCATTGCCGGCTGCATCTCGGGAATAGATATAATACTCCAGACCAGAAGAGGTAACAAAACTACTTGTAATATTAAAGGAATTTAATGTTGTCATATCCACCGGCCCTTCCCATTGAACCTCACCGCCTTTTCGGTAATATGCCTCTGCTATCTCGATTCCGGATGGATCATCAGTAAACGAAGCTGTAATGGTTACATTTGTATTTTCCGTTCCTTCAAGAACTGGGTTATGTGAAATATTCGGGCTGGTGAAATCAACTCTGAACGTTTGTGGATTGCTGGTGGTCGTTTCGTTACCGGCGCTGTCAAAAGCCACAACACTCCAACTATGTGTTCCCTCAGCGAATTCACTTGGAACCAGATAGGTTGTAGAATCGGGATCAATCGTATACACATCGGACGAATTGATAACCAGATCATAGCGTTCTAAACCTGCCATGGCATCTGAAGACGTATTCCATTGAAATCGAAAATCGGATTGATTATACCAGTCATCCATGGGATATGATAATGTAAAATTATCCGGGGCAGTATTATCCCATTTTGCTTCAATTTCTTTTGCATTACCACTATTTTCATTTCCTAGGTTATCCTCAAGCCATACATTAATTAATGAAACAGCATTATTGTCCAATTCTATATTTGACAGACTTTGAATCCCCGGTCCTGGAACATAGTTTTCGTCGCCTCCATCAATAGTGTAATGGGCGCCTGCAATCCCAGAGTTCTCGGGAGGATTAGTCCAAGATATAGTGAAATTATTAACACTAGTCCACCCAATGGGGTTAATGGTCATATCTACTACAGATTCTGGCGCTGTAACTTCATAGAAATTATATGTCCCAGATTGAGATGAGATACCATTGGAACTAAGCTGCATCACAAAATCGAAACTCCATGTGACGTCTGATTTTACTTGCAATGTTATTGCAGCAGAACCGTTTTGTGTTACTTCGTCGGAACTAACAATATTAACAAAATCAGCAACGTTTGATGGTACAAATTCCCATGTGATCGGTGTCCCATTCGCAATGCTATTTCCGAATTGGTCAATAATATTACCGCTAATTTCTCGTTCTTCATTCTGATTAATGGTCATATCTGATTCTTCAATAATCCAAATTGAATCCGGAACACCTGCCACCACTTTGAAATAACCGCTTTGGGCAAATATTCCATTGTCTTCAATAGAAACAGAATTCAAATCATTTGTAGTTGTCGATGTATAAAATGTATTGCTTACCCGTCCCCGTAGGTCAGCATGGTTCGTGATGTTATTATCAAAAGTTCCGTCTGTAAAACCAGCATTTTCCCAATTGATTGTTGAACTTGTCTTATAATGTCCTATTACATTAAACACCTGGGCAGCTACTGTTACACCACCACCTGCTAATGAACTGGAATCCGGGCTGACCGGAATTGTGTCAGCAGGAAGTGGATATAAAACAGTAATGTTGAGTGCAGCATATCCGCTTTGATCATGAAAATAACTTCCTGCGTCAGCAAAGGTATAATCAGGGTCAAGCCAAATTTCAGTCGTATCCAGGTCAATAGCTGTCGCGGAGCTTTTTAACATATAATCACCGATACCGTAATTTTCAAATTGATCTGTACTGCTAATAAATGAGCCCGTATTAATAGTTGTACCGCTGCCCGAAACGCTGCCTTCCAGAATTGAGTAATTCAATGTTACCGTTCCATCATTCACAACCATCGAAGTACTGTTTTCATTTCCTGCAATGGTAACATGCTCAATAGTGGCGTTTCCATTGATGGTCAAAGGAATAAAGTCTGCTCCCACATCCTGGATAACCATATAAGAATAAACATCATCTACTGCTCGTCCGGCAGTTGCCGAAGTGATGACAACTCCGCCGTAGAAAGAATCGGGATCTGTGCTTTTAAATGAAACGGGGTTCCGGGCAGTTCCACTGATACCCAGCAACCCTTCTACTGTTAGAGTTACCCCAGGTTCAAAATAAACTGTTCCACCAGCATCGACGACCATTGTATCGCCTTCTGCCACTACTAGATCATCCGTAAGAATTGCAGATTCTCCACCAGCTATTTCTATATTACCTGATGTCGCACCACTATAAAAATCTCGCAAAAGAGGGAAAGCTCCCATATCTGCTACTGTACTGTCAGTATCATAAGTCATTGTTGGATCTCCTGCATCAATACAGGGACTTTGAATTTCGATCCTAAAATTTCCATCAGCAACGTTAACAAACAGAGGATCATCACTAATATTACCCGAACCGATAAAACTGCCTTCAACTGCTGAATATGTGATCGTGGGGGTACCAATTATGGAGCTAGTATTATTCCAAATAATTGAATTCGATACTGCAACAATTCCAGTTGAATTATCATTGATACCGACCGCATTGCGGGAAATTGTCATATTGTACATGGTTACGGTGGCTGAATCATTGATGGTCACCCCATCATGATTGGAGTTCTCGATTAACAGGTTATGCAAGGAAACTGCTGAGCCATCGTTGATTTCCAAAACGTTGTTATTGCCATGTATATTTGTTAAATGCAGATCAGAAAGATTGGGGGTTCCTCCTGTGATTTTAAAAGACCCGTCAATCGTCACATTATCCGGCACTCCACTATTGCCAACAATCGTGATATCCTTACCCCAATTATTTAACAACTCATTATAATTCCCGGGTAAAATCCTGATTTCATCATCATAAATCGCACGGTTCAACGCATGTTGAATTGTTTTGTGCGGATTAAACTCTGTCCCCATATCCGCCGTAACATCGTCAGAGCCGGTTGGGGAGACATACCAAAATTGTTTGGTATAAGCACCTGGAGCATCGAGTATATTTTCATAGGCGCCCATATCGGGTATACTATCCGAGCGAGCGGTGCCTTCCATATCATAGAGAACGTTGGCACTTCCACTTGCTATACCAATAACCGGAGACCAGTTCTGTAAATGAAAATCACCGTTTAATCCATCAACAAAACCTGGGCGACCGTTATAATTGCCTATTCCCGTTTTCCCGCCCATCACATCCGAGAATACGACAGAAACACCATTATCCACCGGACTGTTATACCAGATGATGGAATTGGAAATACTGATATCTCCGCTGAAGCTGATATTATCATCTCCCCTGTTGCCCACTGCGGTGGAAAAATCAATCAACACATCACCACTACCAACAGAAACAGCGCCCGATTCTGCAGCATGGTTTTCTAAAAAGACACAGTTGACAAATCGGGAGCGGGAATCGGAGGCATATACAGCTCCGCCTGAACCGGAAGGTGCAGAATTATTTTCAAAAATCACATTTTCGAATACAGGATCTGCACCAGAAATAATCACTGCACCGCCATTTTCTGTTGTTAAACCATTCTTTATGGTAACTCCTTTTATCAATACAGAATTTGTTTCTTCATTATTGAAGACAAAGGCACGTCCAAAATTTTCGCAATCAATTATCGTGCTGGCAGATCCGGATGTTGAACGAATGACCCGGGTGATTCCATTCATGCTCAATTCTCTGTTACCTAAGCCGCTGTACGTTCCGGCTGCCAGTTCAATGGTATCCCTCATAGATGTTTTATTTAATGATCCCTGGATGGTTTTTAATGCATTCGCCGGTGTTAGGCCGTCGTTATTATCGTTTCCATTATTGTCTACATAATACACCGAACGGCGTGATTCAGCGTTCTGATGTTCAATGGGGCCAATGTCCGGTAATGTGCTGTCGGGTTGGGGTCGTGCATTGCCCAGAAAATCAGTTGATGGAACATGTTTGTCCTGATCGCTGAAATAATCATAATAGTTTTCAAGACCAAGCCCAATGGCACCAGAGTATTCTGATAAGGAGAAATCGCCTGAAGCTGGATCTTCTATCTCCGGATCAAACGTATAGTTTTCTCCAAGGAACATAACCTGAGACCCCTCCTGCAATATGCAGTGGTCAACTGTATTGGCAGTATTTATATCGCTGGATTGATTCGCCCCGCCTGCAGTATTATCCCAAAATATTGAGTTAATCACGCCTATGCTGGCATTACCAAAACCAGAAATTGCACCAAAACTGGTTCCTGCATGATTTTCCAGGAATAATGAATGAACAACCTGCAACACCGTATTGTCTTCGTCAACTATAATAGCTCCACCTTCGCCATTCGATGAATTTTGATAAAAAATGCAATTTACTATTTTAACATCTGTTCCACCAGTAATACCAATAGCTCCACCATTTTGGTCAGCAAAATTATTGGAAAATATCGTATTCTTAACAATTATTGTGCTGTAGTTATTACCATTTGACATTGATATAGCACCACCCCAGCCTGAATTCGTATTGTTCTGGAAAATACAATTTTTTATTTTGAGTTGGCTTTGGTTGTGGATTCCTATTGCGCTTTCGGTAGCATTTTTTATTGTAACCCCAATCACTTTTGAAGTAAACGTTTCACCGCTTTGGAGCCATAGAAAGTTTCCATTATTTTCAATATCAATAATGGTTGTATCCGGGCCGTACATGCTCATAAGGACAAGGTTTTTCACGCCTTCATTCCACACATCGTTGTTGTATTGAAAATCCAGGTTGCGATTTTTCGTACCTGTATACGTTCCGGGCATTAACATGACGGTATCGCCGTCTACGGCTGTTTCAATAGCGTCACGTATGTATTTTAATGGATTATCAAAGCTTCCTTCGCCGCTAATTGAACCATTGTCAGTATCAACAACCCAGACAGGTCCTAGGAAAAAAGGTGATGTTTTTACCTGGATAGAAGGAGAACTTTCAAAACCACCCGTATCTATAGCGGTTACGTAGAACCAGTAATCTTCGCCATTGGTCAAACCACCAACGGTGGTCCGTGTTGTAAACCTTCCGGAAACGGTATCATCTACCGTAAATGTAATTGAATCATCGCTGACGTAAGCAACATATCGATCTACATTCTGATCTTGGGAAAAATCCCAGTCCAAAAGAACGGCTTGATGAAGGGGCGTTGCCACTAAATTCTGGACAGGGGCAGGAAACGGAGATGTTGTCAATTCATGTTCATAGGCTCCCAAGTCTGGATTTGTACCGGATGGATTTACTCTCGCATTTCCGGCCAAATCAACACCATCAATCGTCACTGTATTTCCGGTTCTGGGACTCGTATATTGCGTTGTACCAGCCCCCAAGGCAACGGAAGCCGGGCTCAGGGTATAATCACCTGTGCCTGGATCGGTAAATACGGGATCAAAGGTCAAACCGGAATTATTATCAAATCCAGGTACTAAATCACCGTTCTCCACCAACGAGTAGAGGATTTCCACATCACCATTAGCCCCTTCAACAGGACTATTATCGGAGCGCAGGGAATTATTCCAGAGGATGGAATTGTAAATAAAAGCATTTTCAAACGCAATCGCTGCTCCTCCATTAGAAGATGTATTGTCTGTAATTGTGACATGCTCTATGATGACCTGAAAATCGCCGTTGTTCCTAAATGCGCCGCCCATAGATTCATACCCAACAGTGGCTACCGTGGTGTTACCAGCGAAGAGACTATTTTTGATCACCAACCACTTATCAGCTTCACCCCAGTTCTGAACGTATAGGGCGCCACCCGAATTCCAGGCGCTATTGTCAAGGAAAGTACAACTGTTAAACGTTAATTCGGGAGAATCGGAAAAAATGGCTCCACCTTGACCATTCCAGGTATTGGTATTCGTGGTTTGGTTATTGGTAAAAGTACAACTATAAAATTCGGGTGCACTGTAATAATCAACGTTGTTTTCATTCCGAGTAGTTATATAGATGGCTCCACCTTGTTCGGGTGCGCTGTTACCATTGAATTCACAATCCACAAAGACCGGGGAGGAACCCTCGATCCAAACAGCGCCACCATTAGAATTGTTGGACTCATCAGACACATTCCCAGTAAAGATACAGTTCCTAATCAACGGGTTGGCTTCCGAGTATTGCTGAAGATTCCAATCATAGCTGCCGCGTATGATGAGAGCACCGCCATGGGCATACCCGCCATTTTCATATCCGCCACCATTCTGAATGGTGAATCCAATGACCTGAGTTGTCGTATCACAGCCTTGATCAAAATTTATAAAGCGATATGCCAAGGTGGTGCTGGGCTTTAACTCAATAATGGTCGTATTCGGGCCATCGCGACTCATGAGTACGAAAGGAAAGTCTGGCGCATAAAGATTGCGGTCATTCCCATCATTATAGGTGCCCGGCAGAACCAGAATTGTATCGCCACTACTAAAAAGAGTATTTTCAAAGACATCACCGATATCACCAAAAGGTAACGCTGGTGAACCATCTTTACCAGAAGTAGAAATTCCAGCACTCTCATTCACATACCAAAGGGGTCCTGCCCACTTGGGTTCGCCGGAGACTTCATCCGATTTTGAAGATTCAAATCCGTCCAGGTCTTCAGCCGATACAGCAAAATAATATAGGGTATAATTATCCAGCCCCGTGGCGGTGTAAGAGGGGGTTCCTGAGACACTATCCAACAGTGTTGTTGCTTCATCTTCAGTTGTACCGTAATAAATCTTGTATTGAGATAAATCATCTTCCGTATTGGCGCTCCAGCTCAATGTAATGGAGGAATCGCCCACTGCACTAACAACCAGGTTTTGAGGTTTTGAAGGATAGGGCGTTGTTGAAAGACTGCTTTCAAAAGCGCCTAAATCCGGGTTGGAACTGGTTGGATTCGGCCGGATGTCATTGTTATAATCGAAGGCAGGGGCTGATATTCCTTCGAATTGATAAATTCCTTTACCCAGAGCCACACTCGCTTGTGAAAGTGAATAATCACCATCGCCAACGAAGTTTGGCTCAAAGTCGTAAATATAGTCTCCGTAAATCCCGGATTCTTCGGCGTATTCAACTATAGTGTAATCAATGATGGAATTCTCTGAAACCCATTGACCACCCCATGTAGAGAGGTTCATGCGGTTGTAATCCGAGGTACCGTTAACCCAGTTATCGTAAAAAATGGAATTGAAAATAAACACCGGATTTTCCCCGCTTACCGACCGGGTAATACCGGCTCCGCCCCAAGAGCTATTAATTGTACTAGAGGGAATAAGTTCATTGTCAGCCACAGTGCAGTTTATTAGCTGAATTCCCGGTGCAATACCGGCCATAGACGCATTGGGGTTAGTACCCCACGACCCATCACGGTCATTTGCGATGGCGCCACCATATGCATCCGGATTGAAGTGCGTCTGGTAAGTCGAATTAGCCGTATTTCCTGTTAATTTACAATTGGTAAATTCAATTAAGGCGTATCTGTTATAGATCCCACCACCCCGGACTTCCATACCGTTAACGGTATTATCACTGATGGAACAATTAACGAATTGAATGGCGGGGCCGTTCGCATACCACTCGGAGATATAGACGCCTCCCCCCATGGCTACACTCCAATTATTAGTATTATTATTCCCGTCAATTTCATTTGAATCAATTCGCGTATTCTCAAAATAGGGTATGGCGCCAAAACCAATATAAACTGCTCCACCCTGGAAATTAAGTCCAGTATTATTATCCCCATTGGTGAGCTTGGAGCTGTTCTCGGCAATGACACAGTTTAAAAATTTGGGTGTATACGAAGTATAGTCGTTCTCCCAGGTGTGTGGTCCAACCACATAGATGGGGGCTTGAACTATAGCCTGGTTTACCGAAGACGGCATTACATTTAAATTGCGAAATTCGCAACCATCAAAGGTAACGTTTGTCCGTCGTAACCAGATAATCGGTAGTGGGTCAGCCAATGAAGTTGTATTGGTAAAACGACAATTTTCAAATACCGGCGCCCAATCGTACCCTGACTGTGGTCCTTCAATAATAACTAATGGATCACTGTCGTCACCATTGGTAAACGTAAATCCGATAATTTTAGTACTGTCGCCATAACCGTTATAATTATATCCGGCGGAAGCATCAAAAGAAAGAGCCGAACGATCACCGATGCGGCCTCCGGCGTCAATAATAGTTGAATCGGGTCCTTCACTGGATTGCAGAATAATGTTTTTCCCCATAAGATCTATTTCTTCCGGATAGGTACCCGGCAAAACTAAAACACGGTGACCGTTTTCAGTGGCAGTTGCATTAATGGCATCCATGATTGAGGTAAACGCGTTACTTAAAGAGCTACCGTCAGGATTTGTAGCCACGGATGCGCTGTCAACATACACTGTGGCGCCGGAAAACTGCGGTATAGCGCTAATCTCATCGGAGAAACCACTTTCATAACCATCCTGATCGATAGCGGTGATGCGGAAATAATAGGTAACATTATTACTCAGTCCGGATACGATATAAGAGGTTGTGGCACGACCGATAGTCGTGTCCTGCACGACCGTTGGAGAAGCCGAAGTACCATAATAAATCCCATAACCGGTTACATCATTTTCGGTGTGCTGCGTCCATGAAAGAGTTACCTGACCATCACCAGATGCAGCAGCAAGACCTGCAGGTGCGCTGGGTACGGGAGAACTACCAAGAGAATTTTCAAAAGCTCCCATGTCCGGATTAGAACCGGAAGGATTGGGTCGTGTATTCCCCGCCTTATCCGTAATGGGAATCATTGTTGCGCCCGGGTAAGCCGTCATAGCACTGGTTGCCCCTGCACCAAGCATGGCGCTAGCATGACTGAGAGTATAATCCCCGTTAGCAGGATCTGTAAAAAATGGATCACCTACAATATTCCCGGTACCGCTATGGGCTTCTTGAAGTCCGGAATAATTTATTTCGATTATATCACTGGGATTCCAATTGGTAATCATCTCACCATTAACGTCAGAAGCGTTATTAGCCCAAATGATGGAGTTTAACACATTCAGTGTAGAGGCCTCCGAAATCCCGATTGCTCCGCCTTGGCCATTCCAATCTTCAAATGCATGAAGCGATTCATTTCCGGTAATAGTGGTATGTATAAAATAGGCGGTGGCGCCTGATGCCACGCGCACAGCTCCACCGAATGCATGCCATGAGTTGTTATTTTGCGTTATGCTATTACCGGCAATTATAGTATTAAGCACCCGATACTCAGCCTGGTTTCCGGTGAGATAAAGTCCGCCACCCACTATATGGTGCGGTGTTCCGGATTGCGGTACTGTTCCCTGATTGTTCCGGATTACGCAGTTTTGGATTGTAACCAGATGCCCTTGATCCCAGCTTTCAGCATAAATTCCAACACCCATTCCTTCATTAAAAAAATCCGTACCAATCGTTATATTATTTCCTTTTACTACAGTGCCTGAAATGGTTGTATTGGAGTAGCCAACAGCAATTCCCGCACCTATTCCACCACGGTTACCAGGACCAATTATGCAGTTTTCAATCTGCAATGCTCCAGTAGCGTATAGTGCTATTGCTCCACCTCCGCCAGGAAAATCATCGTTTATCTCTGGGGCAAACCCGTTAATAATGGTTAAACCGACAATCTTGGCGGAATCGGAATAATCATGGTGCATAATTTTAAATCCACGATGGCGATTAGATGCTGAACCCTGGACATCAATGGTGACCGAATCGGCGCCTCCATAACCCATGACCACTATGTTTTTGTGGTTGAAATCGATGTCGTAATTGCCATAACCTGAATAGGTGCCCGGTTTAATTTTTACCGTATCCCCGGCTGCCGATCTTTCAATAGCGTGCTGGATAGTTAAAAAAGGTGACGTTGAACTTCCGTCTCCGGTGGCGTTGTTCCCATCGGTGGCTACCCAGAATGTGGGACCTGTATAATCCGGAGTAGCGTTCACAGTGTCAGAATAAGCGCTTGTAGTTCCATCCTGCCCTTTATATTTTATTGCAAAATAATACATTGTTCCGTTGGCAAGTCCGGTAATTGTTTTTAAAGCAGTCGTTCCATCTGAAGTGCTGTCTGCAAGAAATGTTGTTGTTGACGCATCCCGCTGATAGATATATGTCTTTGCCACACCGCTGCCGCTGGGAGCATCCCAGGTGAGAGTTACCTGTTGTGGCGCTGCTGCGACAGAAAGGTTTACGGGTGTTTCTACGCTTGGTACAGCAGAAACCGGTGTAGTCATGGCGCTGGAATCATTGTCCGTCTGCTTGGTTTTGATTCCATAATAATAGGGTGTACCGTTGACAAGCCCTGCATCAGAATAGGTTGTCGCAGTGGAAGCTACAGAACCAATATTCGTTAAGATTTCTGAGGAGATTCCCCTGTAAATCATGTAATTGGCGACACTATCAGATAAAGATGCTGTCCAGCTTAAATCCACCTGTTGATAAGAAGGAACAGCTGTTACATTGGAAGGTGGTAGTATACCGGCTGAGGTATAGGTTACTTGTAAGTAGGCTACTCTATCGTCATATGTTTCTTGCATATTATCGGTAAAAGGATAGTTCCCGGCATCGAGGCTCCAGCCTCGGCGACCTCGATTAGGATTATTAGGGAGAGTTCCTGTTTCCCGGAGATAGACTCCGCCGCCTCCTACTACATCATAAGCCGCGTTATCATGGCTGAATTCCACCACCAGGTTATCTTGACCGTTCCAGACAATGGGTGCGATGGGGAACCTTACCCAGGTTTCCGTTGGGAAATCGGCAGGGTAGTGGTAGGTGGGACCATAAACTACATTGGTTGTTATAAAAGAATCACTCAATGCGGCAACATTGGTCCAGGCCGTGGCGATTCGAAAGCTGGAAAGATCCATACCCGGTAATTCTGCCGGGTAAATATCAAAGGCCGTAATGGTGGCTCCGGAGCTGATTCCGGCATTGGACAGATCGGCGGCGTGATAAAGGGATTGATGTTTCACATCAGAGTAGTTAGTATTCAGAGGATAGCCAGGATAGCCTGTCCCAACCGAGGAAATGGAGTTGGCTTCTACCATTAGCTCCACGGTGATTCTGTCTGTAGGCGTGGCATTCACTTCGTTAGAAAATCCACTCGTTTGCCCGGCGCTGTCCACAGCCGTAACCTGGTAGTAATAGATGGTATCGTTAATGACGTTGTTATCTACATAAAAAGTATCCGGTGGCGACGCAGCCATAACGCTGTCAATGAGGGTCTGACCGGTTGTAGCCTTACGACGGTATATACGATACTTTGCCAGGTCTGGATCCGTTACCTCATTCCAATTCAGATTCACAGATTGATTTGCTCCTGCAGCCGTGAGGTTCGTGGGTGTTCCGGGAGCCGGATCCCAACCGCCGGCATCAAATAATGTTTGGATTTCTGAAGCTGTTATGACTCGATCATAGATTCGAAATTCATCTATGCTCCCGTAAAAATCTTCGTTACTCAAACCTCTACCGATTGCTACCTGATCTGTCACGGAGATTTGACCCGACCATGCTCTTTCGTAATCCAGTATTCCATTCACATAAGCTTTTAAGGTGGCGCCATCATACGTTAAACTAAGTTGATGCCATTGATCTGGATTTAAATGATGAGATCCATCACCATCGGTAAAGCTTCCGATACTTGTATTGAAATGATATCGTAATATATCATCACCCGCAGCTACAGATACGCCAAGCTGGACGAAACCGGGGGTGGTGCCAAATATCCATCGCCAGTTACTCGTATTTGTGTATTTGAACCAGGTCTCAACTGATAAATTGGTAAGACCATTAATACTGTTTGGAATCGTCACATAATCATTATTACCATCAAAATGATATGCCTTCCCCCAATTCCCAAAGTGGTCGGTAGTCAGGGAGACGCCGTAGTTAGTTCCATCATTTTCCTCACCGCTGCCATCCAAAACGTGGCCATTAAACGTGTACAGGGCTACAAGTCCGTCTGGCACAATGGTGGGCATAACGTGGACGGTGTCTGATTCACTGCTCACTTGCCCGGCGCTGTCCACAGCAGTGACATAATAATAATATAAGGTGTCGTTATCCACTGCGTTATCAACGTAGAACGTGTCCGGGGAGGACGTAACGGTTGCCATGACGCTATCATGGAAACTGATACTCGATTGTGTTTTACCCCGGTAAATGCGGTATTTGGCCAGATCGGAATCAATCAAAGGATCCCAATCAAGAGCGAGCCGGTCATTGTCAGGCGTGGGGTAAAGATTTTGGGGCGCCCCTGGAGCCGGATCCCAGCCACCGACTTCAAATAAAGTTTGGATTTCGGAAACGGTTAAAGCACGGTCGTAGATACGGATGTCGTCAAGAGTGCCATTAAAATACCCATCACTTGATCCGTATGTATGACGGCCGATCCCTAAATTTTGAGGGGTCCCCAAGTAAGAAATAACCACATCCGATGTAGTCACACTTTGAGATTGGACGAGGTCATTATTTAAATACATTCTTATCTGAGAATTATCATGAACTACTAGTATATGATACCATTCGATCAGATTCAGCGGTATGTCATGCGTTATCGAAATTGGAGTATTTTCATATTGATGATATGTAAAAGTGACTTTCCGCCCAGTAATAACTTCGATGCTATAGTTACGATGACCTTGATGGCTCGCACTTTTTCCAATCAGAAATTCGCCGGATAAATTGTTCTCCGATTGATTAACCCAGATAGAAACAGTATATGGTGCATTTAGACGCAATTGTTGCTCGTTAGGTACATCCACGTAACCATCCACCCCATCAAAACTATATGCCTTCCCCCAGTTTCCAAAGCGGTCGTAAGTTTGGGCAGCACCGTAATTGGTACCGTCATTCTCATCGCCGCTGCCATCGATGGTATTGCCGTTAAAATAGTACATGGCCACCAGTCCTTCCGGCACAATGGTGGGCATAACATGAACGGTGTCTGATCTACCACTGGTTTGACCGGCATTGTCCACTGCCATGATGTAATAGTAATATAATGAATCGTTATCGACTACAGCATCGGTATATACTGTGTTCGGAGATGCAGAAACCAATACACTGTCCAATATATTTATACTATAATTAGATGTTCCGCGGTAGACTCGGTATTTGGCTAAATCAGAATCACCCACTTGATCCCAATTCAGTGTAAGCTGGTCATCACCCGGTGTGGCAGCGAAACCCGTGGGTGTGGCAGGTAGTGGATTACTCGCTGAAGGACTCGCGCTAACTTGGTTGGAATATGCGCTCTCATCCCCATTTGTATCTACAACCGTAACTTGGTAGTAATATGGCGTACCATTGGTGAGACCTGTAATTGTTTTGGATGTATCACTAATGCTCGTTGTGGAATCCTTTTTAACCGTTGGATTAGGAGATGTACCGCCATAAATAATGTATTTGGCAAAAATACTCTCCGTACTTTTATTCCACTTCAGGGCAATTTGGGCATCTCCGGGAGTTGCGGTGAGACCCGTGGGTGCGACAACCAAAGGATTTGCAATTACCTGGCCGGAATAACTACTCTCATTTCCCAATGTATCCACAGCAGTAAGACGATAGTAGTGTGTGGTACCATTGGTTAAGCCTGTGATTGTTTTAGTTGTATCCCCAATGCTTATTAAGGAGTCCACCTTTGCTGTGGGACTGGCTGTTATACCGCCATAAATGATATACTTGGCAAAATCTGATTCCGTATTCTTCTGCCACTTCAGGACAACCTGGGCGTTACTGGAGGCGGCCGTGAGCCCCGTGGGGATTGCCGGTGCAATATTATCCAATGGAATTGCGTTAACCTCGTTAGAATATCCGCTTTCACCTCCGGAGTTATCTACTGCTTTAATGCGATAGTAGTATGTAGTGCCGTTGGTTAGGCCTGTGATTGTTTTTGTTGTATCACCAATGTTCATTGTGGAATCCACCTTCGTCCAGGGCCAAGACCATATGTCACCATAAATGATATACTTGGCAAAGTCGGTTTCCGTATTCTTATTCCACTTTAGTGTAATCTGTTTGTCACTAGGAGCGATGGTGAGACCCGTGGGAGCGGCAATCGAGGGACTCCCGCTAGCCTGGCTGGAATACCCACTTACATGCCCAGCGCCATCAACTGCAGAAATTTTGTAATAGTATGTTGTTCCATAAGTCACATTTGTATCATAAAAATATGAAGAGGATGTAGAATCGATTTTATTACTGGCTGATGGAGTAAATCCGCTGGTCGTGCTGCGAAAAATACGATATTTAACGACATCATAATCAGCGCTCGCAGTCCAATTTAAATAAACCTGCCCTGATTGAGCAGTCGCTGTTAGATTTGTAGGTGATGAGGGCACAGTAACATCAAGAGAATTATAGTAACTTGAAATTTCGGAAGCTGACAGAGCCCTATTATATAATTGGAATTCATCAAGATCAGTATCTATTGCAGAATCGCAAATAATGATATCACTTGAATTTGTTTTCGCTGGATCTGTCGTATTTGAAGAACTAATAAGTTTACTGTCAAGGTAGTAAGCATGCCCTGTCGACGTTTTTGTATAGGCAACATGGTGCCAAACATTATGTGTTAATTGATTAGAGTTGCTTACTTGTTTCCAATAACCGGTTACATTGCTTCTATAACCGGCAATCACCGGTCCGAAATTGTATTGATTCCATAATTGGCGAAACACATAAAAATTATAAGTTGTACTGGTGCCCTTATAAACTAAATTTTGTGCGGCACTTTGATCGCTTCGCTGACGAAACCAAAAATGAACTGTAAATGAATCCGGCATATTAAAATTAGCATTATGAGTAATTGACAATTTATCGGAACCCCCTGCGATATAAGCGTATCCACCTGATATTCCCCCAGTAGCAGGAAAAGTAACACTTCCTGTTGTTGTTCCATTATACCCACTACCGCTGGCATCATTTGCATTACCATTAAAAGGGAAATATACAAGTTGGCCAACTGCACTTGTCGAGGTTTCTGTCGCAAGTAATAGGGTAGGCAATATTATTATAGATAAATAAGTTGTTAACCGCTTAATCATAATAGATCCTGTATCAAATTAATTTATTAAGGCAATGCCGGAGGTTGGGGCAGCGCCGACGGAGTTGGTTCTAAGTTCAAATAATAGTAGGCTCCGCCACCGGCCGCAGCAAGACCCAGCGTGGTCCAAAGCAGCCAACTGCTGCCTTTTTCTTTTGGTGACACTTGAGCCATAGGGCCACCAGGCGCTTTTTGCTTGGCGATTAAATGTTCCGGGGGAGTCAGTCCCAAGATTTCCCATGCAAGGATTTCAATTTCGGTAATGAGGCCGTCTATTTCACCCTTGTAAGATTTACTGACTGTTTTGATAGTGGCGCCGGATTCTACAGAAAACATTTTGGCATCGATGGTGTAAGTGCTCCCCAATTTACCGAAGGCTCCGGAAATCATGTTTTGGACACCTAATAAGGCGCCAACTTCTGCAGCACATTCATCCGTAGTACATCCTGATTGTTGAAACCCCTGTTCTTCTAATATCTCCGACATCTGGCCCCGTTCCACCAGGATAATTGCGTTGGTGCTTGCAAGTTCAGAAGAAAGCCTGTCTGTGAGTGTCGCTGATTCTAACTGGGAAATACCCCTGCCTTCAAAATCCAAAACAGCCACTGTGTATTTGCCGGAAGCAAGTTCTGCTGATGTTTCTTCATTGATTGTAGGATTCCCCTGTGCTGGTAAGAATACCGGTAACAGTAATCCCAAAAGAACATATATTGTTTTTAGTTTGGTTAGCATCATAGTGCGCTCCAATTTATCAAATGATTATTAAATGTTATCGTGCGCTGGGACACACGCATTACTCCTGTTCCGCTAACAATTCGTCGATAAGCGCTGACAATTCGCCTTCCAAGTCTTCATCTTCATTAAATCCTTGCCTGATAGAACGTATTGTTTGAAATTTATCTATGACAAACAATCGGGGCAATGTTTTTGCACCATAGCGTTCTTTAACATGTCCTCGTTTATCGAATAAAATTGGAATAGTAATACCTTTTTTAGCCAGGAATGCTCCCGCTTCGGGAGAATCCTTAAACCCATCATTATTTCTGGTGGCTTCAGTTATATCTACAAGGAAAAATTTGACCGGTTTATCTTTATAAGCCTGATAAACATTTTCCAAATGGGGTAATTCTTTCATACAAGGCTTACACCACGTAGCAAAAAAACTTAAAACCATCGGGTGGCGGACGGGCTGGGTAACAAATTTGCGTAATTTTTTATCTCGTTCGACTGTCCATTGTTTCGAAAATTCAAATTTTCCTGAATTAATCGAGCCGGACATCAACGCCCAAGACGGAGCAAGATCGCCCGGTTTTAATCCCGGGTCTTTGGTGGTGTCGTTCGGAATGACGACTATTTCACCTTCGTTTTGAGCAATTCCCACACTTAGTGTAAATAATATAATACCGATCCATTTAAACATTTTTTTCAAAACAATCCTTTCTTGCTAATTCTGCTAGTTTACTTCAATCCAGAGCAAATATTACTCTGCAGTCTTGTAAGATACCGTTGGTGCTGTTTGCTGATTGAATTCTCATAACATCCGCATTGGCAATCACTACATCTGCCTTGTTTGATCCACTGGCAGAAACTCCTTTTATGACCAACGGATTTCCTTTCACACGGTCATCAATCTGTGCCCTATCCAAACCTTTTGCGTAACCTGCTACACCATTTTGAATGGCATATTCACGAGTATAATTCCCAGGGCCGTAAACAACACCACCATTTTGATCCAAAATTCGTGGCGACATGGCAGGACGCATCCCGAGTCCACTAACATCAATAATCAACCCGGTTATTGCAGATGTTGTTGGTGCGGCTGTTTCTGTCGGCGGCGCTGTGCCACCGGCTACCGGTACGGGTGCAGACAAAAATCCTGTCGGCGGCGTTATCACATCAGAAATCCCGCTCATGGGAACTTCATAGGTCACTTCAATAGATGTATCGCTTAAATAGCGTGGTTCACCTATTTGTATCGCACCACGAATCGCTCCTTGTACTCGCGATTTAATCACATCATCAAACATGGCATTGCTCATGGTTGTTTCACTCGTCACTACCACACCATTTATAATTTCTATGAGTTGGCGCATTGCATCCTGCTTCGCAATTCGCAATGCTGCTCGGCGAGCTTGGCCGGCATTAATAACATTTTCAGGAATAAATCCAATTCCCGTTGCTTGGATGGTGCGCTCAGAATAATTGATCGATCCTCTTTCAAATTGTTCGCCAACAAAAGATGATTGTCCTATTAAAAGAGTCAAACTGAATAATAAAATGAATAAATGTTTCATATATGACCTCGCTATTATTGAATTATTTCTACTGTGATACGATTGCCGGATAGACCGGTGACTTTAAAATCCAAACCATCCGGAGACGTTCTACTTAAACCCATTGCCAAAGCTTGAGATTTACCTTCAAATTCCACTTCATATTCTGCCACGCCGTCGTTCAGGCTTTTTGCGTAAGCATTCCTAATTCCCGATACAGTCTGGGCTTTTAAGAAAGATTCAAACGTCATGTAGGACATAAAATCTGCATTTTGCAAAACAATATATACTTTGATGAAATTGGACTGTTGGGTACTCCATTTTAAAATCAATTGACGGATAATATCATTACCCAATTTCCCAGCTGCATCATTGGTAGCATTTACTCCAGCTGTGGAAGCTGATATGTGTGGTTTTTTACCATGGGAATTAGGAACCACTGCTAATATTTCTCCTGTATCAGCTCGAACAATTTTTCCGTTTAAATCCGCTTGGCCCGAGTACATATTATACACTTTTCCACCCGATGAAATTTTCGCTGTGCCAATTACAATCACCTCTGCCCCAAGCATGCTGGCAATCTTGGCCGCAGCCGATACATTTCCAGCCAAAGCCTGCTCATAATCGGCTTGACCTTTTAATGCCTGGACGAGTTGTCGATCTACCACATCAAAGCCTTTATCATAAAACATGCTTAGTAACTTGGTCTCAGCAAAATCAGTAGGCGTATTGTCGATAAGATTAATTTCCTTGATCATAAAAATAATCCTCGGGCGGTTCATGGAATTCAGAAGCGTTTGAAGAGCCGCCTCGTCTTGCATAACCTGATCGAGTATCTGAGTCACTTCGGCATTCAATGTTACTTCCCAAAGACCATCAGGTCCTTGCTTTTCAGATACGATTTTGAATGTTTTAACAAACCCCTGAGCTTTGGAGTAAATATTATCACTCAATGATGTTGCGGTCACTACGGTTTCTGATGAAATAAATGCTCCAAGTCCTACTTCAACTGCATCCCGTTTTGCTTGCTCTATGGCAGCATCTTTTGTTTGTCCGTATCCAGTCCCCTGAGCTGTTTGACCTTGCGGCCAAATGGCAAAAATAGAAACCAAAAAAATAACGCCTATTGTCTTTATGCGTAAATTAGACTTCATCCTCTAATTATCCCCTATGTTGAGTGTTCAAAGAAATTATCTATACTTGTATCAATATGCAATTTAAACATCATATAATGTGATTTAGATCAATCTTCAACAATCATCGTATTTTTATTTCAATAAATTTTACCCTATATTCTAACAAGTTGTACTAACGATAAGGGTAAAACCATGAGAAATATACTTTATTCTGCACTTGCAATTTTCATTATTGCCGGGTGCAGCCAAAAACCTCAAAGTGACGTAGATACCCCTGAATACCATTTCAAGGCTGGTATGCGGGCTGTGGAATCCGGCAATTATAAGGCCGCATTGACATCTTTTCAACGATCTGTCGATCTTGATAAAAAATTCGCCATCGGATACTGTGGCTTGGGGTTAGCGAATGCCCATCTTGGGAACATCAAAGAAGCCAAAAATAATGCGGGCAAGGGCGTCAGTAAGGGCGGAAAGGATCCTGATGTATTGGCGTTGGGAGCTAGGGTATGGATCACACTTCGCGGACATGAAAAATATTGGTTTAAACGGTCCACAAAACTGCTAGACAAAGCGCTGAAAAGAAAGAAAAATCACGAAGCGTCTTTATATTATTACGGCGTAGCCCATTTATATAACTACGATTTTGACGAAGCCGGGTCTTATTTCCGAAAAGTCGTGAGTAAAAAAGGTGATTATGCCGGTAAAGCCGATGCTAAATGGAATTTAGCCCAAAAAATTGTTCGGGCCATGCCTGGAACTTCCGTCGGAAAGAAAGTTGCTCTGCACGAAAAGGTCACCCGTGCTGATCTCGCTGTGTTATTTGCAGAAGAATTGAAGATTAGTGAATTATTCGCCAGAATGCCTCAGCAAAATGCTGGATTTCAAACTCCAGGACAATACAACGATGCCAGTAGTTCAGCTGGCAATCCGCTAGACAGCCAAGGTCATTGGGCAGAAACGTGGATTAATGAAATGACCCAATTCAGTGTATTGGAAGTCAGCCCCGATAGGAAATTCCACCCTGATGAGGTTATTACTCGAGCAGAATACGCTATGGCCGTACAACGTTTACTGGTGGTCGCAACGCGTGATGCCGGTTTAGAAACGCGCTATTTTGGAGAAAGTCCCTCCAGATTCAGCGATGTCCCCAGTAGCCATTATGCCTATAATGCTATGGCTCTCTGTGCTGAACGGGGAATCATGCAAACCGATCTGCTAACGGGAAATTTCAACCCATCCGGAACAGTCGCCGGTGCTGATGCCCTGCTTATTATCCGAGCGATTCAAACCTCATTACGTATGACGTTTTGATTTTTCAACATTACTAAATATATACATCACCACCCCACAAAGCCTCTCCTCACATTAGGAGGGGGTTTTGGGGAAGGTGTTCAAACAAAATCCTAATATACAAAGGGATTTTTTTAATTGTAAATATGTTAAACCTTGTTGATAAATTTATTCTCCTATATGAACTGCTGCTAACTGTTCACATCCTTCTGTTTAATCACAATATCCCCGATTGGATTGGGCATATTCAATTAAACATAATAATTTCCGGCTGGGTATTTTTTTCTGCTTGGGCGGCAAAACATTTCAATCAACAGCCATTTAAATTTTTACATACATTTTATCCTATTTTTCTTCTCATCTGGCATTACCCCCAAGCTTGTGAATTACGATATTCAGTCATTCCCTATAGCCTAGACTATATTTTATCAGAATGGGATCTGGTCTTATTTCGACTGCCGTTATATAAAGTTCTTCCCAATAAGCTGAATCTGATAGGATTTGAAATATGGCACTTTATTTATTTCTCATATTACCTGATGCTTGGCATCCCGGCCTGGATAGTATATAAATCAAGACATCCAAAAATATCTGAATATATTTTTGTTATCGCCATAACCAGTATTATTCATCAATGGTTTATTATTTTTATTCCTGTGGATGGACCTGTTCCTCTGAGACCCGATATTATACCAAGTGGTTTTTTATTTATCCCTATTATGGATTTAATCTATCTGCTAGATGCCGGTGGTGGAGCGTTTCCCAGTTTGCACGTTGCCGGAGCACTTATTACATGTTCTTATGCAAATAAATTTTTACCTATAAATAAATATTTTTTGAGCATACTCTTTTGTTTAATTACGATATCTACCTTTGTATGTTCTTATCATTATCCAATAGATTGTTTAGTGGGGATATTTACCGGCCTTTTGTGCTATATTTACCTGCCCCGTATTTATGAGTATATCACTACAAAATAAAACACGATTTTTCATTTTACTTCTTTTTGGCTATTTTTTTACAAGTTGTGTAGAAACGCTCATTACTGTCAAAGTTTTTCCTGACGGACGTTATTCTATGAGTTTTCTAACCAAAGGAGATTCCACTGATGTCTTTAATCATGATTTCCCCCACCCCTCCGGGTCAGCCTGGACTACGAAAATAGAAAAAGAGCACGTGGAAAACGATGATGTTTGGGTTATGAAAACAAGCGGAATTGCAGAAGGTGCATTATTATTCACGTCCAGGGATGATTCTTTAACTTCCTTGCAGCACCCAATTCAAATACAGCGAACTGAAGGATATTTTACAACACGGTATACACTGCGAAATGTATTTAAAGGTAGAAATGTATATCTGAAATATCCGGCTTTTGGAAAAAGCCTGCAGGAAAGCAATAATGATTCCACTCGTTGGCTGGATGAAGCGTTTTATTATATGTGTTCTGCCGGAATCAATGATTTGCAAAGAGATCCTGAAACAACAATAGATCCTCACCTTTCTGAACGGGTCATAAACCATATTCACAATACATTAGCACGGGTCAACCATAAAAAGCTTTTTGAAGAATTGGAAGATAAACAGTATTTCATGGACCAAATGCTCCGTCCTTTTCAAAATGATTTACCGATCGGATACAGCACTCTCTTAAGCAATGCGACGGATATCTATGAAGAAGAACTACGCCTTACGAGTGAATTACAGGATGATCAATTTCAATATCAGGTATTCATGCCGGGAGTGATTACATCTACCAATGCTGATACCATTTCAGAAGATACATTAAAGTGGTCATTTGGGATAAATGAATACATCAATGATGATTATGTGATTGAAGCAGCATCCATTGTGTATTCAAGCCAACGTATTCAGATAGCAATACTTTTTACTGCGGGATTGCTCTTAATCATGTTATTTTTATTCTACAAACGAGGACGCTGATATGAAAAATCTTTTATTATTTCTTTTACCCTTACTGTTGTTTGCAAAACCAAAATTCAGCGATGAACAATTAAAAGCTATGACGCCCCGCTATTTCCAGCGCAATCATTCCGCGCCGGAATTGATGGGTGTCTCTGTTTATAAAACTCGGACGGGACGCGTCTACCAGGTGGAAATAAAAGTGGATCGTAATCGGTCGAATGAAGGCTTGGAGTTTGCTTATTCCGCTTTAACCAATATGGGGCAATATGCCAAGAGACCCTTTAATCAATTTATTGTGGTTTTGCACAGCGATGTTCGCGACAATCCGCCGCAAATATGCTTAGGAAAAGCCAAGTGCAGTATAGACTGTTTTATTCACCAGAAAGTCAGCTATGAAAAATGGTATAAGGAATGTATATACTTTAAGGAATTGTAATATTATTCTTACTCAAGATTGACTAGAATAATTATAAATTTCAACCATGAATAACATTAAAACAAAAGATAAATTATTTTCCAAAGTTGCTGCTGATTTTATCGGCTTGGACACTGTATATAAAACTGCTGATGGCAAAGAAAGCCGCCGTATTTATTTGGATTCCACCGCATCTACATTAATGATGGGGGCTGTTTATGATGCTCTTGAGGCTTTCTATGATCATTATGCTAACACCCACAGTATTTTACACTTTTCCGCCCGCATCTCTTCAAAACAATACCAGTGGGCTCATGAACGTATTTTATCCTTTATTAAAGCAGATCCGGAAATATATACCTGCTTCTTCACTGGCAGTGGTACTACGTCCGGGATTAACCGGCTGGCAAAAATCTTTCGCGTTTTCCGTCCTGATCGCCATATTGCTTTAATCTCACTGATGGAACACCATTCTAACGACCTCCCACATAGGAAACATGCTGGAAAAGTTATTCATATTCCGTTGAATAGCCACGAAGGACGTCCGGGGTGTATTAATATGGAATCACTGGAATATGAGCTGAAAAAAAACCTGGGCAATGTCAACTATGTAGCTGTAACGGGCGTGAGCAATGTAACCGGTATTATTAACCCAATTTATGATATTGCTGAGGTTGCCCATAAATATGATGCCCTTATATTGGTGGACGGAGCACAATTGGTTGCCCATTTACCCGTGCAAATGAGCGGCCATAAAAACCCAAACAGAAACATTGATGCTCTCGTGTTTTCCGGTCATAAAACGTATGTCCCCGGTTCTCCGGGTGCAGTGATCTGCCGCAAGGAGATACTGGAAAATATCGAGCCGGAAGAAGTAGGTGGCGGCATGGTAGAAAATGTTTATGTAGAGCGTTATGAAGTCAAGACAAATTTTCCTGATCGGGAAGAAGCCGGCACGCCCAATATTCCCGGGGCTATCGGACTGGCCGCCGCTATAGATGTTTTGGACAGAATTGGTATGCAAGAAATATTTGAAGATGAAGAGCAACTTGTGATGGCTACAATGGAAAAGTTACAAAATATCCCGGATGTTATCATTTATGGGGAGTCCAACTATACCATTTGTCCCAGAGCTGCTTCGATTTCATTTAATATCAAAGGAATGGATCATGGACTGGTAGCAGCAATTTTGAATGATTACCATAATATTGCAGTTCGAAATGAATGCTTCTGTGCTCACCCATACGTTAAAGAAATGATATTGGATGATTTATTAGACGCCACAGAAACAATTGCAGACGAGGATTTTGAAGAAGTGTTTAAACTAAAATCCGGAATGGTGCGTGTATCTTTTGGTTTGTATAATACGATGGCTGATAGTGACATGTTAGAAAAAGCAATAATTGATATCACAGAAAATGTTGATTCGTATGCAGCACAATATCATGTAGATGAAAATGGTAATTATTGCCATAACCATTTTAAGCTTGAACAAGAAAATCACTTTTCTGTTTCTGAATTCATTGATAAATATGTCAACGGTTAAACAGAAATTTTGAAATCATTACTGCTTCTTATTGCTTCAGGTTTGATTCAAATATCTAACCCGGATTTACCCCAAGAGGGTCCTTTTCCCATTACGCCAAAGGTCTTCCACCATCCTAAATCGGTAGTGTTTAATACCCGTCCTTATAACATGGATCTTTTTGTTGATTTCGATAAAAACGAAATCGAATCAGTTAGTATATTTCTCAAAACCGATGCTATGGATAAATATATTGAATTTCCATTAAAAATTATCCGCGCTCGCTATCGTCATCAATTCAATCCACTTATTACACCGGCAAAAACGATTGAATATTTTTTTGTAGTTTCTCTTAACGATCATTCCATATACGCTGCTCCATTAGACGAGAATGGATATATCAGTGCCGTCAAACGAACTCTGCAAGATCCTGCTGAATACTTTAAACGAAAGCTATCCCAACGACGATGACTATTCATGATACGATCAATACATTACGTAAAGAATTAAACGATCATAATTATCGTTATTATGTACTGGACGACCCCCTCATCTCTGACGTCGAATACGACGTACTGCTCCGTGAATTGCAAGCACTGGAAGAAGAAAATCCCGAATTAATAACCGCAGATTCCCCGACACAACGTGTGGGCGCTCGGCCACTGGAAGCATTTGGAACCATTCAACATCGCATTCCCATGATGTCCCTGGCAAATGCCATGAGCACAGATGAAATATTGGCGTTTCACGAACAAATTATGCGTCGATTAGGCATCGAGAGACATATAGAATATGTGGTGGAACCAAAACTGGATGGCCTTGCCGTTGAGCTTGTTTATGAAAACGGTCAATTCGTATCCGGCTCCACCCGGGGGGACGGGACCACGGGAGAAAATATCACACAGAATTTAAAAACCATTCGCGGTATTCCACTTTCTTTGCGAACGGAATCACAACCGGCTCCGGAACTATTGGAAGTCCGGGGGGAAGTGTTTATCCGTAAGAATGATTTTGAAAAATTAAATAATCAGCGTGAAAATGCTGGCGAATCTTTATTTGCCAATCCGCGCAATGCAGCCGCCGGGAGCTTGAGACAACTGGACTCATCTATTACAGTGACTCGTCCCTTATCTATCTTTTGTTACCAGGCCGGAGCGCTTGATAGGGTTCGTTTTACATCTCATATTGAGTTTCTCTCTGCGTTGAAAAACTGGGGCTTTCCCGTTAATCCGGAAATCAAAAAAGTAAATAGCATTGAAGAAGCGATCTACACGCATTTTGAATTGGAAACCCGTCGCAATTCACTTAGTTATGAAATTGATGGTTCGGTTATCAAAGTGAATGATTACGCTTTGCGAGAAGAATTGGGTGTCCGTAGTCGTTCGCCGCGCTGGGCCATAGCCGGAAAATATAAAGCGCAGCAAGAAACAACCATCATTGAAAACATCGTTTTATCCGTCGGTCGCACCGGAGCCGTAACGCCCGTAGCAAAACTCCGACCGGTTAATGTTGGCGGTGTCGTTGTTTCTAATGCAACTCTGCATAACCAAGATGAAATTGATCGAAAAGATATCCGTGTTGGAGACACAGTTCTGATCCAACGCGCCGGAGATGTAATCCCCCAGGTAGTTAAAGTCATAACAGAAAAACGGCCCTTGAATTCACGTCCTTTTCAGATGACAAATGAGTGTCCGGAATGTGGGCATAAGGTTCACACACCAGAAGGTGAAGCTGTTGCTCGATGTCAAAATCTTTCTTGTCCAGCTCAAGTTAAACGGCGTATAGAACATTTTGTATCAAAGAATGCCATGGACATTGACGGTTTGGGTGAAAAGTTAATTGATCAATTGGTGGAAACTGAATTGATTAAATCTGTGGATTACCTTTACCGGCTGAAAGTGAATCAACTTGTCGGGTTAGATCGAATGGCTGAAAAGTCTGCTGCTAATATCATTCAAGCCATTGAAAAATCGAAACAGAGAACATTTCACCGTTTCGTCCATGCCTTAGGTATCCGAAATGTGGGTGAACATGTATCCAAGATTTTAGAAAAAGCATTCGATGGTGACATTTTAGCGTTTATGTCTGCAAATGTGGAAAAACTGGAAACCATCGATGAAGTGGGTCCCATTGTAGCCGACACAATTGTCAATTTCTGGGCGGATAAAAACAATGTAACCATTGTGAATAACTGTTTTGTCATGGGCGTGACCCTCGAAAAAGTCATTAGAATAAAAGAACAAATACTTACCAACAAAACATTTGTATTCACCGGCTCTCTGGAAACAATGACTCGCACGGAAGCTAAAGAAATCGTGGAATCCTTCGGTGGAAAAGCAGCCGGTTCTGTCAGTGCTAAAACAGATTATGTCGTTGCGGGGCCGCACGCCGGCTCAAAGCTTAAAAAAGCAGAAGAATTGGGAATTACCATTCTGTCAGAAAAAGAATTTCAGGACATGCTGAAATGAAACGGCTGATTATTTTTTTTATTTTAAATGGGATAGCTCACTCGGAAAACTTTTTTGTAGAAACGGATTTCTTATTGTCCACTGCTCTAGAAGGTAAGAACAATTCTGCCGTGATGGATTATGCCATGGAAGGTCTGGCTTTATCCACGCCTTTTTTTGAATTTGGATATGCTGGATTTCTCCAACTGGAAAGAGACAAAATCCATCCACTTACAGCATCCACTGTTGGAGTACAACTCCCTATTGCTATTGGGAAATTTATTTTCAAGAGAAACCGCCCTAACAGGCAATACACACCTCGATTATGGAATTCCCGCTGGACACCTTCCTTCCCGTCCGGACACGCTGCAGCCACCGCCGCTTGGGCAACAACTTTTGCATTGAACACTCCCAAAATGCAACCAGTTATGATTGGATATGTATTAATAACTGGTTATAGCCAGGTCTATGTTGGCAATCATTATATTTCCGACATCGTCGCTGGATGGGTTTTGGGATGGGCAACAGCAAGATTTATTCAATATTCGTTTGAACCCAATCAAAACAAATCAGCGAATACTCCCATTCTCCGGATTGCAATCCCATTATAATAAAAAAACTAGATTTCTAGAAAAATCAACGAGAAGAAAAACAGATATTTGCATCTGTAATGCGATACATCAAATTAATTTTTCTGATGAATTGTTCAAGTTAACTTTATAATTCGATATTGGAGCAAAAATAGTTATGATGAAAATAGAAGACATTGTTGAAGATATTGTTTTAATAGTGCTATCCGAGCATGAACCACTTAAAGAATTGGGCATCACGCAAAATAAACTGTTTGCTAAAGTAGTTGGCTATGATGAAAATGGTATCTGGATTGAAAATCCAGATTTTAGAATTCCGGATCACACTAAAAAAAATAAGTCAAAAGCATATAAAACTGTGTCCGCATCCATATTAATTGCATGGGCTTATATATCGTCCATTGTTCATTTTCCCAATGTAGAAGGATTTGATTTTCCAAGCCCATTTGATCAAAACATCGGGTTTGATTTAGAAAATTGACCTCCCCGGCTATTCATATTTCCGATCTTCATAAATCATATGAGGATACGATTGCATTAAAAGGGGTCAACCTGACCATTCAGGACGGCGAATTTTATGGGTTGCTCGGCCCTAACGGCGCTGGAAAAACGACGACGATTCACATCCTCACTGGTCTGGTACTAAAAAATAGTGGTGTAACAGAAATCTATGGCCGGGATACTGTAAAAGATTTTCGATTCACTCGTTCACAAATTGGTATTGCTCACCAGGAACTTCCCATAGACTGGTTTTTCCCGATCGAGAAATTACTTTACTTCCACGCCGGTTATTATGGCATGAGCAAGCATATAGCCAAACCTCGAGTTGAAGAATTATTGGAACGACTGGGATTAAAAGATAAACGAACATCCCGTTTAAGACAGCTTTCCGGCGGGATGAAACGCCGCTATCAATTGGCCAAATCATTGGTCCATGATCCAAAAATTATCATTTTAGACGAACCCACTGCCGGGGTAGACGTAGAATTGCGACATGAACTTTGGGACTATTTAAGACAACTCCATAAAAACGGGAAAACGATTCTGCTTACAACCCATTATATTGAGGAAGCGGAGTTATTGTGCGAAAAGGTAGGTATCATTGACAAGGGACAAATTATCAAGGAAGGCTCCCCAAAAGATTTGACTAAAGAATTGGGTAAGGCCGGGATTAATATCCACATGACCGGTTGGTGCGAAGAATTAAATGAAGCATTATCTTCGTTTTCTTTCACGTATGACGATAATCGTTTGCATGTTACCGTTAAAGAACCTGAAGCAGACATGGCTAAAATCATTCAAATATTATCTCGCCATAACTGCCATATTTTAAGCGTATCCACCGAAAAGTCATCTTTAGAGGATGTGTTCCTGCACCTCACCGGGAAGGGGCTCAACTGATGACGGGAACAAACTGGATTGGATTGTATACTCTGACAACAAGGGAGGTCGGCCGCTTTTTTTCAGTATATCGTCAAACCGTTCTACCTGGCCTAATTTCATCTGCCCTTTACATTATGGTCTTTGGATTTACACTGGAAAGGCGCATCAGCGAAATTGACGGTGTTCCATACACCCTCTTTATTTTGCCTGGCTTGATTATGATGAATACGTTGACAAACGCTAGTTCAAACACAGCCTCATCCATGTTGCAAATGAAGCTCCTGCAACAACTGCCTGATCTTCTTACAGCTCCACTGTCCAGCTTGGAAATATGTATAGCCTATATCATCGGTGGGACTGTTCGCGGAGTAGTGAATGGTATTTTAGTCATGCTTTTAGGCGTGTTGCTCATCGATATGCCCATTGAACAACCCTTGGCAACGATTGGATTTATTTTTCTGGTCTCATGGACATTTTCCAGCATGGGGCTTCTTCTTGGACAATTGGCGGATACATGGGATCAACTAGCCATGATGCAGAATTTCTTCTTAACACCCTTAAGTTTTCTCGGGGGAATTTTTTATTCGATTTCTATGCTACCAGACTGGGCTCAGAAGCTATCCCTGGCAAATCCTATTTATTACATGATTAACGGAATTCGGTACACCATTCTCGGCGTATTTGATTCTCCACCGCTAAACAGTCTGATTATGACTCTATTTATGACAATATTGTTTACACTGGCCACCATCCTTGTAATGAAAAGTGGAAAAAAAATAAAACAATAGAGGGCTTTGCAAAACCTGATGTGTGATGAAAAAAGATGTAAAATTTGTCTGATTAAGGCAGGAAACGTAGTCAATAGCGGGGCTATGGACAAGTTTTCTAACGAAAAGCAGGCGAATTTTAGACTTTTTAATTTGTGCAATAGGTTTTGTAAAGCTCTCCAATAATGATGCGGTTTTCAGCGCTCATTTTGCTTTTAACATTATTACCTGCTGAAGAAAATACAGAAAATGCGGCGAAATGGTCTCAATATGCGCGCAGCGGTCTGACACACGATCAGAACGTTAATGGCGGACATATCTATTTTAGAATTAAAAGGACAACTTCAAATACATTCCGAGATTTGCGTATGTTCGGGTATGGTCTTGGTGGTGATTCATATATTTATCTACGCTATAAAAGTAGTTTAAAATATTCTCATTTTGGACGATTATACAATTTCACAACTGTATCTTACCAAAAAAATACGCGAGCAGAATTGAATTTGCGTTATCATTTCAATCAAGGATTGGGATTTTTTCTTAGCAAATACAAAAATGGTCATATTAATGCTGAATTAGGACACGCTTACGATATGTCGGATTATTTAAATGACACTCGCAAAACTTCCTATTTAAAGAGCGGATTTTATTGGGATCATTCAATACAAAATGTTAGTATTAAACTCGATGCTGAATGGTTTAAACAAATCAGTGAAATTGTTGAAGCCGCTCTTTCGCGATTTCAGTTTTTTTCAGAATTGTCCTACCCTGTCAATAATCATTTTGCTTTAATCATTGGTTTTGAACAAGATTATTATACTGAAAATAATAATCATGCGCAGTCTTATTATATTTCTCTGGGTTGGAAAGGGTAATTCTGTGATATTCGACACAAACACTGAATTGAGATCATCATAAATTCACAGTCAATTCAAAATACTATGTTTAAACAAATCACACTTTTTTTTATTATTTCTTTCTCAATTATAGCAGCACAAACCATCGCTCCTGAAGTCACAGATGATAAAAAACGCCTTCTTGTACTCACTGCTGATGAAAGCAAACCCGATGATGCCATTGACCGAAAGATTTCCAAAATTGTAGCTGAAGTTGCTACTCGGCTTGGACGCTACGAAGTCATTGACCGCAATCAACTGGAATCCATTATAAACGAATTAGCTCTTCATCAATCCGGGCTGATAGCCGAGAAAGATATTATTGAGCTGAGCGCTATAGCGACAGCTAAGGAAGCTATGAAAGTGCAGATTACCCATTACAGTCAAAAAGGTGTCCCGCCCAAGACAGACGACGATGACGACGACGATGATGATCGGGGATTTTGGGAAGTCGTGGCAATTGAATTAGTTAAAGGCGTCATCCGAGCCGCCACTTCACCAAAAGGTGAAGAAGCTTATGCAAACAATATGGAAACGATTGTCCATGCTGATATCATTTTACTGGATGTGGAAACAGGAGAAACGTTGAGCTCTTTCCCCATCAGTGCCATGCATACCGGTGGAAGCCGTGGCAAATCATTATCTGAAACTCTAAAGATTGTCCACAGAAATGTATCCCGTGCCCTCCGGGAATTGTATACGATTACATCGGAAGTTCTGGAAGTTGATGGCAGTGATGTCACCCTGTATTTGGGTTTAGATATGGGAGTTAATAGAGGCACTGTTTATGAAATTTCCCGCCTGGATAAAAAGAAAATCTTAAGAGATCGTGAAGTCATTATTCCCGGCAGATCTGTAGGGCTTGTCCGCGTAGACAGGATCAGCGGAGATGCCAGCACAGGCACAGTTATCCGTAAATGGGGGCGAGTGAAAGAAGGCTATAAAGCGGTGGAAATGATTCATCCTCCTTTTATTTCACCTGGGCTGTATTTTACATACAACCAAGAACGGGGAACTTTTGATCGGGGTGGTGTTAACTTTCAGTTAAGGCCTTTGAGTCGTTGGTCGTTCAATGTTTTTTTGGGCGGTGGAACAATAATTGACAGTCGCGGTAGATCAGATGGCATGTTTACCTTTGGTGGCGGGCTGATTTACCGATTTCTTTATACACCTAAATTTAACTTATGTGGAACATTTAATTTTCCACTGGACCTTGTGTTTCGAAATGATAACGAAGGTCATAATGTTACTAATGCCTTATTTTCTACACAAATTGGTATACAAACAGAACTCATGTTGAACCGTAAAATGGATATTGTCTTCCGGGCTGGAGTTAGTAGTCCAGGTGTTCACGGGAATTGGCAATATTCTGAAGGCGAAGGGGACGATTCGAAAACGTATGATGCTGAATGGGATGAGAATTTAGGCGCACCATCTTTGGATGCAGCCGGACTTTATTTCAATATTAGCTTGAGATTTTTAAGGATAAATTAGTCTTTTAGTAGGTCTTGTACTTCTTCTAATTTTCCGTCAATTTTCTCATAAGGCTTAAGTCCCAGTATTTCTGCTATTAGTGGATACACGTGAATATTCTCAAATGTTGACCGTGTATAACCGTCTTTAAATGCCGGGCCGTCCGCCAGAAAAAGAGCGTGCATACTGCGAAGCTCATTATCATATCCATGTGTTCCGCCTTGTAAAAATTTTAAACTCCACTTATCGACACCAAAATATTCTTTATCTAAAATATACCAACCTTCATCTGCCACTAGTAGAACATCCTTAATCCGGTAATGGTTTTTAAAATGATACCGGTCCGGAATTTCATCTTTTTTATACACACTCAAATGAGGAACCGATTTTAATTTTTTAGTGATTCGGTCCAATTTTTGCTTGTCTTTTCTATACAGCAAGGAAAAAGGTCCGGAGCCTTCTTGTTCGATTTCGGTAAGATCAACATAATCGGATAAATCAATCGTCCTTTCCGGGCTGATAGCTGTCATGCCATGATCTGCGACAACAATTATGTTTAGGTTTGGATATATATCCAATTTTTGCACAGCAGACATAATTTTTCCCATGATGGAATCCATGGAATCTACAATGGCTTCTGTTTCCGGACTCTGTGGTCCATAGCGATGCCCTGTGTCATCGGGTTCATGAAAATACAGCATTACCAGATGCGGTCGTATTTTTTCCGGCAGTCTAAACCATTTTGCTACTGAATCAACCCTCGCTGGAAAAGGAAAATTATGATCGTATTTCTTCCAAATGCTTGAGTACACTCCGCCAACAGGCGCTTCCGAGCCAACCCAAAAATAAGAAGCACTTTTAACGCCTTGTTTTTCTGCTGTGACCCAAATGGGTTCTCCCCCATAAAACCGCGCGTCTTCAACCTTTGATCGGTCACTAAGGGTGTAGTATTCATCCATTTTTTCATCGTAAAAATGGTTCCCTATTAGACCATGATTTTCTATATACATACCTGTTGCAATGCTATAATGATTTGGGAATGTTTTCGAAACAAATACGGGTTTCATTCCATCTGCCTTGACTCCCTGTTCAGATAAGCGATCAAAGTTCGGGGTATCATACCAATCCAGATAATCCGCCCGGAATCCATCAAATGAAATTAGCAGTACATACGAATCATTTGGCGAACTGCCAAAAAGAAAAGTAAACAGTAAAAAATAAAGGTATTTTTTCAATTTCATTATTAGTCCTGCGTTGATTATTTTAACTATGAGCCTACTCCAGAAACTGCTAATTATCTCGAATGATGAAATGCTATCTACGACAATATTTGAAGTGATATTTTTCATATTTTTACAACATTGCCTTTTCGGAGTAGATCAATATTACCATGAAAAATTTACGGGACTTCCCACTTCTTCACCGCCCCTACCAGCGTGAACGATTTTACAAACCCTTTAAAAGTCCCCTCCTCGTACGAGGAGGGGTGCGAGGTGGTGTTAAAAATTGAGTGCTGTCAAATTCTGTTTATTTCCTCAATTTGTTTATACAAATCTTCAATGACGCCTTCAATATTATTATAAATATCCGTATTTAAATATCGAACGAGTTTAATATTTTCTTTTTTTAATACTGTTTCTTTTCCCAAATCTTTTTCTTTCTGCTTTTCAAAAAGATGACTTTCTCCATCAACTTCTATTGCCAATCTGATTTCAGGACAATAAAAATCTACGGTATTCTTTTCAATGCTGTACTGTCTTCTGAATATTAATCCTTTTATTTGTTTGCCTTTTAAAAATGACCAGAGAATAATTTCTGCTTTTGGCATATTTCTGCGTAATGCTTGACGTGTTTTTGTCATTTTCTTTGTATTATAAAATTCGGTCATTTATCTAATTTTTTGGTATAAATCCCAAAAGTGAACCTGGGAATTTATCTGTAGCAATCAAAAATCCTTTTTTATCCAATCGGACAATTCCTTCCCAATTCCGCGATTCGTTTTCATCCAATTCAATTTGAATGGGTTCATGGGTTGTAAGTTGAATTTCTCCGTCGCGCAACTCAAATTCAATTAACCGCTCTACCGCTTCAGAATTTTGATGTGTTTCACCTTCGCCAAACATCACGACAATCGGATCAAGTGCAGGTTTCAGTCTCTTTTTATCACCCTTCCATAAATAGTTGATGGCCCAGAAGTTATTTTGTTCATCCAGACGAGTCACATCCGTTATTCGATATTCTATATGAGGATAGTCGATTGTTGATACGGAATAATCCTTCATGGAAACAACATACTGCCATACAGAATTCCGAATGTTTTTCCCATTGGCTTCATAAAAAAGAATAACATTATCTCCATCAAAGAGAGCGCTCTCATAGGTCATATTATTCACCTGAACAGGCATGGGTAATTCCAATGGTATCTGTTCACTGATGTTTGCTTCCAATGTGTTAGGATCAATGGTTCCCCATGTAATATATCCATGCATTTTTTTCCCTTCCTTTGCTTCCAGAGTTACCACAAACCGGTTACCATTGAAAGCAATAGATTCAAAGCCTTCAAATCCTGGTATTAATTTTGAATAGTCTGGCGTAAGAAATGGAGTTTGTTTGGGTTTGATGGGTTTTGGATTGTCCGAATTCAGAGATGCATAAATTTCATTTTTTGAAATCATAAACAGAAAACCGCCCAAGTTTTCTGGTAATAATACAAGATTATTTTCAAACCAGTCTAGCCCTGAAATCTCCTGTTTCGGATTTGTGATCAATCCTTCGAGCGGAATTACTCTGTGTTTTGTTTCCTTCGCAATAAGGAAAGAAAATACAAATAGAATTGTAAGAGATAGATGCTTTGGTTTCATGAAAAATGTACAAACATAGATAAGATAGGTTAATTATTAGTTGGAAACATAAAATAGAATGAATATTCAATCCGTTATATTTTTTCTTAACTTTCTACACGTTTATTATGGATAATCTTCGTCATCAAATGGTTCTCCGCCAACTCAGTGAACGCGGGATAAAAAACAAAATAATTCTTGGTGTGATGGAACGTGTTCCTCGACATCTATTTATTGACAAAGAATTTCAAAATTTCGCGTACGATGACGGTCCTTTGCCTATTGGGTACGATCAGACCATCAGTCAGCCATACATTGTGGCGTTTATGACAGAACAATTAAACATTCAACCCAATCACACTGTATTAGAAATAGGAACCGGTTGTGGATATCAGACAGCTATTCTTTCCCAATTAGCAAATAAAGTTATTTCGCTGGAACGCATTCCGGAATTAGCTGAATCTGCACAACACCGGCTTCAAGAATTAGGCTATGCGAATGTAGAAGTCATCAATGCCAATGGATGGAATGGTTACAAAAAGAAAGCGCCCTATGATCGAATAATTGTCACTGCGGGAGCCAAGAAGATTCCAAAGCCCTTGATAGACCAACTGGCTATTAGCGGCATTATGATCATCCCTGTGGGCAAAATACTATTCAGCCAAACATTACGTATCATAAGTAAAGATAGTAATGGAAATGTTATTAAGAAAACATCATTACCTGTAAGGTTCGTTCGTTTGGTAAATAAATAAAAAATTTCTCTTTTAATATTATCCTAATAATTAAAACGGATTTACGAGAGACAACCTTAGATAGTTGGTTGGAATTTCACTATCCCGCCAGTGGTTGAAGTCCTGCGCTGTACCGTAAGCGATCACAAATCCAAGCAGATTCATACGTATTTCATAACCGCCGGTAAACAACCAGTCATTTATTTCTCCATCACCATACCAGGCATTCCCAAAATCTAAAAAAGTTACGAAAACAACTTTTTCATTACCGATACGTGGTTCGATGGTGCCAAAAACCAGTCTGTCACCCAATCGCCAATCATCCCAACCCCTCAAATGTACAACCTCATCTGTCCCCAGAATATTACTTCCAGCTAAATAAATCGGAGTATCATTAGTAATTGCTGGCATATCTTGAGGTGGCGGATTATCACCAAACATCGTGACTGTTTTAATTCGTCCAAAAACGACTACAGGGCTTTTTTTGTGAGGCAGCAGATTAAAAAATGCATCTGTGGTAATTCTGGTAAAATCAAAGTTACCATACACATTTGAACTGGTAACATCCAGCTGTACATTAAGTCCAAACCCCTGTTTAGGGATCATGAAATTCTGTTTATGAGGTCTTTTATTTTTCCATGTATAGTTTATACTGACCAACCCCTCTTTACCTGAAATGGGCATGAGTAAATAGCGGGTCGTATCTGCAAAAATATATTCATCGGTTTCTTCATTAACATCTTTGATCACATTTGCTTGCCGATCAGTCAATTTTATACTACCGCCAAACAGATGATTCATAGACATGCTGTTTCCCGTGTTGTAAGGCAAATTAGCCCAAAATGCGATGCTATTGTTTTCTTCAAGCAAACCCCATTTAGATCGATCGTAGGGCTTCGTTTTAAAATCAAATAATGATGAAACACTAATTCCCCACATGGGTCCACCCATAGCATTGATATACTGCAGTAACAATCTATGAGTGTTGTTTTTTGAAAAGTCAGCGATTCCGATACCAAAGAAAATATGTCGAGTCATAGCATCTGCCCATTGTGTAATCCCGACGACTGTGCTGCCAAAAGGTAAGACCAAAGAGGTAAGATGTTTAATGCCCAATAGGGGGGTATAATCATGTGTATTAACTATATCAACATCTTTTTTAGGATCAATATCAGTCAATAATATATCAGGTTCGGTTGTTCGCCAAGAGGTGTATTTGTCCCGCAATACAAGTTCTTTCGTTGTGACTTCTCTATGAGGATCCACATTAACTATACGGACGGTATCCACATCAGGAAGAGTCATCGCCATAATCGTACTATCCACAACAGACCATTGGGCAACCCAAACAGCGTCGCCTACATCCGATACTTGTTTTGTTTCGCCGGTAGATACGTTCACCGTATGAATATTGGGCGTTGAACCGGCGTGAGATGTATAGGAAACATAATCCCCTCCGGGATGCCATACGGGAGTGTAATCCGCTGCCGGATCATCCGTTATCCGACTCACTTTTCCTGAAACCACATCCAATAAAAATAAATCCAAATTCGCTTCCTGGTCAGCCATGGCAAAGATGATAGACTGGCCATCGGGAGAATAATGAGGGTTCATAATTTGTGTGTCGTACGTGTAATTCGTAATCTTATTTATATCGCTGCCATCCGGATTCATCGTGTATAAATTGGCGATACTGTTCATGTGTGCTACAAAGATGATCTTTTCACCGTCAGGAGTCCAGTCCGGATATGTTGCCCGCATGGATTTTGTGAGCCAGATTGATTTTTCTGTATCCAGATCGTAGACTTTTACGTCATTCACAAGAGATTGATGTTCTCCGAAATGATATTTGGAATAGATAACTTTCCTTCCATCTGGCGACCATTGGAGTGTGCGGTGGAATCTACCGTAGTCCACTTCAACTTTATCCCAGATAAGAATTGGTTTGGGTTTTTTCTCTTTTTCATCCTTTTTATCTTTACCAAATAACTTTGCAAAAAGCCCCGGCTTTTTCTCTTTACCTTTAATTCTTTTTTTGGCCTTCTTTTCCTCTTCTTCCTTTCTTTCTTCTCTTTGCTCCCGCTCTTTGGTCGTATCCCTTTGTATCACAAACAATGATTGATCGAACTGATCATCATCATCCCGCCCAACTATGGCGATTTGAGTGCTGTCCTTAAAAAAGTTAAAGGTGTTTATTTTATTGATTGGCAGTGTTACCACTTTCCCGATTTCATCGATGGCTTCCTTTTGTGCTCGGTAACCATAATAATAAGTATTCATATGTCGGCGCCAGTCTTCATTAAACTGATCTACGGTAACTCCGGTATATTTTTTAAATGCTTTCTCAAAAGTGAATAAGCCAAAGGAATTGCGCTCTGATAAAGTATTAACGATAGTTGAATCACCAAATCGTTCAGACCAATATAAGAGTTTGGAATATCCATCATGATGGGGATCCATTTCATCCATCTTGTTTTTAAGCACATGGAATTTGTGGTTAATATCAGAGCGAAAAGGTCGCCAGCGCTCTGTTTCATATTCAGCTAATCCTTCCACTACCCAACCGGGGATTTTTGAATATAGAAAGGACCATGGTTCAGGGAGCCAGGTTTTTACTTTATGGAAAAAAACAATGTGCTGGAGCTCATGAGCCAATACTTGGTAAAGCCATTTTTCATCTTCCAGCCAGATCGCTGCGTCATTTTGGTCTACCCAAATGAATGTAGTGTTCGTCCATAGGGCAAAGCCGTTCATAATCTCATCTTCCGTCGTGAAAATAATATCAATTGTTGGAATGTCTTCCAAATCCATTTGCTTAAGTAGTATAGGTCGAACCTGCTCTGCCAGGGAAGCTCCTTCCTTTGCAATACTTTCAATTCCCTGATGATGATGAATACGAAAGTTTTCCGTTTCGATGGTGGTCCAGTCCAATTCTCCATGGGTTCGCCCAGTCCACTGCCAGGTTTGTGCCCAGCTAAATGATACAATAATAAATAAAACAACTCGTTTAAAAATTTTCATGATACATATCCTTTATTTGAAATAAACGCGTGCACGTATCCGCAGGAGTTCTGTTTAAGACCTAATAAATGTAATATGGTTGTCTTCAATTTTGAAATCTGCTGATTTTATTCATATTAAGGTTTTGATTAGTTTTCAACTATAAAGTTACGGATAGCTGTAATGAAATCAATATGCTCCTTCAATGATAATCCCCATAGAGTGTAACAATAATTTCGTTTCTTCATAGCTTGAATAGAGGATTGTTTTAAACCCAAGTCTCTGCGCCTGTTTCACATTCGCTTCTACATCATCAATAAACAATGACTCCTCTGGATTCGCACCAGTTATTTCCAAGACTTTGAGAAAAATCGCCTCTTCCGGTTTTCTGTAACCCAAGTCAAAGGAATAAAATGCCCCGTGTACATGATTTTGAAAACTGAACCTTTCCGCCACTTCATACTTAATGTGTCTTTGGTTGGTATTAGACAGCAAATACACTCCGTATGATTGGATCAATGAAGGTAATAGTTTGGTTGTTTCCATTTCTTCTATGATTAGTTTATTCCACCCTCGCCAGAAATCATCTTCCTCCAGGCAATTAGGCTGGGGTAGGGTATCCTTAACTTCTCTAAAAAATTCATAATCAGATAATTGTCCTATCTCGTATTGCTTATGAGCCTCGTGGGGAAAATGATCTTTCAAAGTATCAATCGATAGATTTGTACAGTCACTCCAATATTGTAAAGATATTAGGGGATCTATTTCCAAAAGGACGCCGCCGATATCAAAGAAGATATGTTTGATTATGCCGTTTTTCACCATTCAAACGGTCCTTCCACTAACCGCCACAAATACCATGAAGCCACTGTCCGGTATGGCTGCCAGGGTTCGGCTGTTCTCATCATGAATTCCATCGTCGGCAGTTCATCCAATTTGCAAAATAACTGCATGCCCTTCTGTATTCCTAGGTCCGTTACCGGTAAAATGTCTGGTCGCTGAAGAGTGAACATTAAAAACATTTCCGCAGTCCAAGGGCCGACACCTTTAATAGCAGTTAGTCTTTCAATAACATCTTTATCTTTTAATTCATCCAGATTTTTTGGAATCGAACCATTATCAAACGCTTCTGCAATGTTGCGAACATACGCCGCCTTCTGGTTAGATAAACCCACGGAACGCAATTCTTCATGAGTTTTATTTATTACATCTTCAGGCGATAGGGATACATCATCTTCAAACAGATTAGTAAACCGCTTGTAAATGGTCGACGCTGCTTTTCCGCTCAACTGCTGATAGACAATAGCTCTCACCAAAGCTTCGAAATAATTACTTTCTTCTTTGAATTCAGGAGCCCCAAACTCATTAATTAGTCTGGCAAGTTTTTTGTCCACCTGTCTTAAGTGGTCTAGCCCCTTTTTAATATTCATTTTCCGCAAACATATATCTGCAAATTGCTTTCCGGTCCGAAAGGCATTTTATCGTAATTACCATATTTTTCCTTGATAACAAACCCGGCATCAACCAATAGGCGGTCCATGGTATCAGGGAAAATCATATGCATGTCAAATTGGTATTCGTCCGGCTCATTCTTTCCGTTCGTATTGAAATACCAGTGGATATGATTGATTTGTGATTCATTGTCATAATCATTTGTTTCACTAACAATACAGTGGTCACCATTTGGATAGTCAAATTCCATCACATAATATTTCTGCTTATCTCTGTATAAAAAAAGCGGATTAGGAACAAACATATCAATTAAAAAAGTACCACTATCAACAAGATGTGCGTGAACACATTTTAAGAATGGTTCAATATCGCTATTTGTTAATAAATGAAAAATGGAATTGAAGCCGATGAAAATGAATTGAAATTGCCTGCCCAAATTAAAATTCCGCATATCGCCTTCAATAAAATCAGCTCGACTTTGAAACGGTTTCAATTTTGTCCGGGCACATTCAACAAAATCCGTGCTTAGTTCAATTCCAGTATATGTGTGCCCTCGTTTAAGAATTGGCAAAGCTAACCGTCCCGTTCCAGCGGCTAATTCCAAAACAGGGCTTCCAAATCCATCCGCAGAATTAGTTATAAATTCAATATCATTGGTTTTCCACCAGTGAGCAGCATTGTACAACTCAGGGTCGGAATAAATATCTATTATCAAAGTGTGGTTTGCATTTTTATACGTTTCAAAATAGGTGATTTAATTCTAATAGTAAACTTAATCTTATAACCGTATTGGAATCGTGCATTTTCCCTAATTAAACTCAAATATTAATAAACATTGTATCACAATATAACAATAATATATATTATATACGATTATAGTACATAATACGTTATTAGTAAGTTTAGTCCATGAACGTCAGATTTGAAGTAAGGAAGTAATGACAGCAAATACAAAAAAAATCCAAATCCTTGAAACCGGTGAAATGCTTTTCAATAAATATGGAGTTAGACGCGTCACCGTTGAAGAAATTTGTAAGACAGCCGGCGTCAGTAAAATGACATTCTACAAATATTTCCATAACAAAGTAGATTTGGCAAAATGCATTATTCAAAATTTGACGGATGAGGCTGAACAGCATTTTAATAAAACAATGAGACTAGCAATCCCTTTTACTGAAAAAGTTCATTTAATCATTGAGCAAAAAATAAAAAATAATGAACGCATTGGTGAGGAGTTCTACGGAGACTTAACAGGTGCTGTCCCTGAACTATTGGACTTTTTACAGGAGATAGGTCATCAGGTCTATAAACGAATGTTGGAAATTTTTAAGGAAGCCCAGGAAAGGGGGGATATCAGGAAGGAAATTCCAATGGAGTTTATCCTATATTCTTTGAATTCTCTTCTTGATAAAATAAATGATCCTCAATTAGCTAGTATTTTCAAGGACCGTAAAGAAATGATTGAGATCATGGTTGAAAACTTTTTCTTTGGAATCGCTGAAAAACATACTGATGCTTAAAAACTTTGGAATTATTTCTATCATATTATCGATGAGAATCATTTTATCGGCACCCATTAATTTTGAAGGTCAGTCTTCTGTTGCCGGATTCAATAATCCATTATTTTCCCAGTCGCAATTTGAATACAGACTTCAATATATTCCAATTATCAGCCTGGAAAACCAACATGATAATTCTGGGATATTTGATGCAGAGTGGGCGATAGATTTTAATTATACCAGTCATTTTGACTCCCTTTCTATGACTAACTACAGGAGCTGGATAAGATATAAAAATAAAGATATTGAAATCAGAGCTGGAATTCAAAAGCTTAATTTCGGTCCGGCTAAATTGTTCCGGGCGCTGCAATGGTTTGATACCCTTGACCCAATAGACCCACTACAATTAACTCCAGGTGTTAATGCAGTACGATTCCGGAAAGAAATGAGTCAAACCAGTCATTATATGATGTGGTTGATACATAAGACTGATGACATGAAAATTTTGGAACCCCATCAGTCGGTAAAAGGATCCAATGAGTTTGGTGGCCGGTATCAAGCACTAACACCATATGGGGAATTTGCTATTACCTCTCATTTTAGATTCATACAGCCTGGCGTTGATAAACTGCCTGAATTTCGATTGGCTTTTGATGGTTCGGTCGATAAGGGTATCAGTGCCTGGTTCGAATCCGTTTTCATTCAATCAACAGAGGAACCAGGTTTTATTGATTTCCAGCAAATTACAACTGTTGGTGTTGACTATACATTTAATCTGGGAAATGGATTTTACAGTTCCCTCGAAGCTTATCGTTATAATTCTTCCGGAAGTAATATTTCCTCCAACACAATAAGAAGACTGGGAGCATTGTTTTCATATCCCTTATCAATTTTTGACAATTTCATATCAGTCTCATATTATGATTTGGAATTAAAGGAAAGTTTTCAATACATCGCCTGGCAACGGGCTTACGACAATTTGACTTTAGACGCTGGACTATTTTTATTTCAATCTACTGCCGGTTATCAAATCATACTGACTCTTCATCACTAATAAATAAAGGAATTATCATGGAGAATTCAACTATCATACAGATAAAAAATCTCAAAAAAGATTTTCCGATCGGGAAGGGTGTGTTCACCGCTTTACAAAATGTTAATATCACTATTAAAAGGGGCGAATTCCTGGGGTTTATCGGTCCCAGCGGATCGGGGAAAACCACTTTGTTAAATATTATTGGTTCCTTGGATATTGGTACTGATGGCGAGGTAATTGTTTTAAATAAAAATGTTGGTACATTGTCTCAGATTGAAGCTGCCAGCTTAAGAAGTGGGTCTCTTGGTTTTATTTTTCAAACATATAATCTACTTCCTGTATATACAGTATTTGAAAATGTAGAATTACCGTTATTACTATTGAAACAACCCCAATCAGAAAGAAAAAAGGCGGTTGAAGATGCTCTTGAGTGGGTTGGAATAAGTGATAAAACTAATTCTAGGCCGGCTCAATTATCCGGGGGTGAATGCCAACGAGTATCTATTGCCAGGGCCATGGTGAAAAAACCAAAAATCGTTTTAGCTGATGAACCTACCGCAAATCTAGATGCCGAAAATTCTCACAATATATTGAAAACAATGGAATCTCTTAACTCAGAATTCAAAACGACCTTCATATTTGCCACACATGATGAAAAAGTTATTCAATATTTACGTCGTAAAATAAATTTGGTGGATGGGCAGGTTGTAAATGATGAAAAAGTTACCATCAACCCAACAGGGGGCTGATATGAAATTAGCACTGAAATTAGCCTACCGTAATCTGGCGGGTGCGCGTTTAAGAACCTGGTTAAATGTATTTGTGCTTTCACTCTCTTTTGTCATGATTATTTGGAATAAAGGACTATTAAGCGGGTGGGACAAACAAGCGCGGCGGGACACAATAAACTGGGAAATTGGTGGCGGCCAATATTGGCACGAGAATTATGATCCTTATGATCCCTTTACAATTGAAGATAGTCATACCAGACTTTCAGAAACAATTCTGGATGCTGAGGAACAAGGTCATTTGACTCCCATTTTGATCGCACAGGCCGCCATGTATCCTCAAGGACGGATTCAGAATATTTTTCTCAAAGGCATTAATCCTGAACAAACCATATTAGAACTGCCGTCTTCCTATTTGAATATTGATATTGACGAAATACCCGCATGCATCGGAAAACGAACTGCAGAAACAAATCACCTAAATGTTGGGGACTATTTTACCATCAGGTGGCGAGATAAAAATGGAACTTTTGATGCCGCCGAAGCAAAGATTGTCCATATCTTCAAAACCAATGTTCCGGCAATAGACAATGGTATTTTGTGGATACCTCTTGAAAGTCTGCGAACGATGATGCAGCTGCCGGGTGAAGCTTCACTTTTAGTTACATCTCAGGAAAAAGAATCATTGGGAACGTTCAAGGGATGGATATTTAAAGATCATTATTACCTGCTTACTGCAATACGTGAAATGATTGAGATGAAATCAATTGGCGGTTCAATTTTTTATCTTATTCTATTATTGCTGGCTATGCTTGCCATATTTGATACGCAAGTATTATCCATATTCCGTCGCCAAAAAGAAATCGGGACTCATATTGCTCTGGGAATGACTCAGAAACAGGTAGTAGGATTATTTACTGTTGAAGGGGCGATGCACTCCGTATTAGCGGCGATTTTGGGGGCTGTGTATGGAATCCCATTGCTGGGGCTACAGGCTATGAGAGGTTGGACAATGCCGGCGGGAACCGACGATTATGGTCTAACAATTGCCGAAACCATTTATCCGGCTTATAGCCTGGCATTAGTTTTAGGAACAACCTTGCTTGTTCTGATAACAACAACAATTGTGAGTTATGTCCCGGCGCGAAGGATCTCTAAAATGAAACCAACCGATGCAATTCGAGGAAAAATACAATGATTAAATTTCTTGTTAAGGGGTTGATGCGTGACAGACATCGAAGCTTATTTCCCATCATAATAGTAACAATCGGTGTGTGGATTACTGTTTTTCTTCATTCTTGGATAACCGGTGTTTTTACAGACATGGTTGATTATTCCGCCAGATTCTCCACCGGTCATGTTAAAATCATGACTCGGGCTTATGCTGAAAATGCAGATCAGTCGCCAAACGATTTAGCCTTATTTGGTGTGGATGAAATCATTTCCAAATTGCAAAATAAGTATCCTGATATGACCTGGGTGAAGCGTATTCAATTTGGGGGGTTATTTGATATCCCCGATGAAAATGGCGATACTCGCTCCCAGGGCCCGGTTATGGGAATGGGTGTGGATTTATTGTCGCCTGGGAGTAAGGAGATTACTACCCTGAATATCAAAAAATCTCTCGTACGCGGTCGTGTGCCTGAACAGCCGGGAGAAATATTAATCAGTGATGAATTGGCATATCGATTAGAAACTGAAATCGGTATGAATGGTACCTTATTAAGTTCAACGATGTATGGAAATATGACCATGTACAATTTCCATATCGTCGGAACAGTTAATTTTGGTGTGGCTGCAATGGACCGGGGCGCGCTAATCGCCGATATATCCGATGTTCAGGAAGCGCTGAATATGACCGATGCGGCCGGTGAAATATTGGGTTATTTTGAGCACAGGATCTATGATGATTTAAGAGCTCAAAATATTGTTGAAAGTTTTAATTCCACCTACCAAAACATGGACGATGATTTTACTCCTGTTATGGGTACACTGAAAGAAGTGGGTAATTTGGGAGAGTATCTTGATTATGCATCCAGTTTTTCCGGAATTATTATATCTGTATTTGTCATAATCATGTCAATTGTGCTCTGGAATGCTGGCTTATTAGGGGCATTGAGACGATACGGCGAAGTTGGAATCAGATTAGCTATTGGAGAACGGAAAGGGCACATTTACCGTTCAATGATTTATGAATCCATTTTTATTGGATTGGTAGGATCAGTCATTGGGACAGCCTTGGGCTTGAGCGCCGGTTATTATTTACAGATCAAAGGACTGGATTTAAGTTCTATGATGCAAAATGTAAACATGATGACTCCTGTTGTCTTCAGGGCATCCGTTACGAATCAAGCTTATTATATTGGTTTTTTCCCGGGACTCCTGGCGACCATCATCGGAACAATGTTCGCCGGCATCGGGATTTTTAAACGTCAAACATCTGAGTTATTTAAGGAATTAGAAACATGATAAAAATAATTACTTTTACTATTTTTATTCCTGTTATTCTTTTTGGGCAGAATATTACCGGGGATGAAATTTTAGAGCAATTGGATAAAAACCGATGGTCAGAAACAAGTATTATCGTTTCAACAATGAAAATTCATGGAAAGAGAGGGACTCGCACTATCACTTCAAAAACGTGGATGAATGGTGAAGATCAATCATTCACGGAGTATTTATCGCCTGTCAGGCAAAAAGGGGTGAAGATGTTAAAACTTGAAGATAATTTGTGGACATATTCTCCGAAAGCAGACCGGACGATAAAAATTGCAGGACACATGCTAAGACAGTCACTCATGGGTTCGGATTTATCCTACGAAGATATGATGGAAAACAATAAACTTAGCGAGGCATATATGGCCTCCGTAACAGGGGAGGAAATAGTAAACAATCGAGATTGCTATGTGGTGGAGTTAACAGCTATCGAATCTGTGTTAGCTTACCAAAAACGTAAACTATATGTGGATAAAATAAGAATGGTTGCTATCAAGGAAGAGCGGTTCGCAAAAAGCGGTAAATTGTTAAAAACAACTCTTATTGAAGAAGTAATGCTGGTGGAGGGGCGCTGGATACCTAAAAAAATGATTTTTAAAGATGTTTTATCGAAAGGAAGCGGGACTGAATTTATTATTGATGAAATTGAATTTGAGGTGGAAATTCCTCAAAATATCTTTTCAAAAGCGTCCTTAAGAAAATAGGTAATATCAGGAATTCAATTATAACTAATTTCATACGTCTGATTCATTTCAAGCATAGTTCATAATATTGGCTATAACTGATTTTTTAGTTATTTCAATTTTCCATCCCAACCAAAAATATGGAAATCGGTTTTCCCATATTTATCAAACGTGATTCCTTCACTGACTAATATGGATTTCTGTAATGAACTGGAGTTTACGTTGGAACGGGTACTGATTTTCCCCTGACTGCTAATCACCCGCTGCCATGGTATACCTGAGTTTGTTGGCGTGGCTGCCATACTCCAGCCGACCTGGCGGGCTGTACATCCAACCATCATGGCTATTTGACCGTAGGTTGCCACCTTCCCCGATGGGATTTGAAGCACAATTTGATAGATCAATTGATTGATGTTTAGGTTCAATAATTATTAATTCGACGTTCTTATAATATATAGGTTAATTAAGCGCAACCAGTTCCTTGGTTGTTTTATTCAGGATTTCGCAACCGTCTTCCTGGATAATCACATTATCCTCAATACGCACACCACCCCAGTCGGGTATATAGATTCCGGGTTCAATGGTTACAACATTATTTATTTCTAAGATCGATTCGCTCAAATGACTTAACCGTGGTTCGGTGTGAACGTCGAGCCCTAAGCCGTGACCCGTACCGTGATTGAAATATTTCCCGTAGCCCTGTTTAGTAATGACGTCTCGGGTTACTCTATCCACCTCTTTGCAAGACATGTCTGCTTTTGCTGTATCACAACCTGCTTGCTGGGCCTCTTTAACAATTCCATATATTTCACGATGCTTTTCAGTGGCATTACCCACAAGAGGAGTACGTGTCATGTCTGCATGATAACCAGCATATTTTGCAGCAGCATCGATGACGATAAAATCGCCTTTTTCAAAAGGACGGTCGCTAGGAACCGCATGTGGTAAAGCCCCATTTGGACCTCCGGCTACGATGGGTGAATACGCTTCCCCATCACTTTCCTGACGATAGCGCATCATTAAATGAATTGCAATTTCCTTTTCCGTTGTCCCCGGTTTAAGTATGGGTAAAATTTCATCATAAATAGCATCCGTTATTTCCACAGCGGTACGAATGGCATCCAATTCTGACTGATCTTTCACTGCCTGGAGGTTTTCCAAAAGCATTGATGTCGATTCCCACGTTACATCTGGAAAAGTGCTGGTCATTATTTTGTGCTGGCTGACGCTGACATGGTCAGCTTCAAATGCCAGTTTCATTCCGTTTCTAATTATATTATTCTTTTCAATAATAGAAAAATGTGTTCCAAAATCAATAAGGCATTCCATTCCTTTAACCTGTTCATTCGCTTGCACATCATAGCGTCCATCGGAAATGAAAAAGGACCTTTCGTTTGTAATCAGGCACGATGCTGCGGATCCGGTGAATCCACATACGTAACGAATACTGGTGAGATTAGTAAGTAATATTCCATCCAGTTCCAGTTTACCCAATTGCTGTTTCAATCTATCTTGCCTATTTAAAAAATTATTTTCGCTCATTTTAGATTTCCATGGATTCCTGAATGCTTTTTCGTTCTTTCGCTATGCGTTGTTTATCACCACCCTTTTCTTCTAACACATCCAGTACCTGAAGCGCTTGAAAATGCAAACCCTGATTTCGCAACACAGCAACCATTGTAAATGTGGCAAGACGGGGGCTGATATCTATATTGTCGATTTCTCTTTTAAGCGCTTTTGATTTAACTCTTTTCTTTTTTGAAATTGTGTCTGTTTTTTGTGAATTGTCGCTAGCAATTTCGACTTGTGCTTTTTCGCTTCCAGGATCCCATTCTGCAATCAATTCCCATGTTTTTAAGACAGATGCTTCAGTCCGTTTTAATTCAATTTGAACATCAACTAACGCCAGAGCTGCCTGTAGATGAACCGTGCTATTTGTTAGTGCTGATTTCAGCGATTTTTCAGCATTGACATAATCTTCCAAAGCCTGTTGAGCTTTCCCTAAAATAAATAAACCATCAGCATTTTCCGGATGGTACTCCAATCCTATTTCACATACTTTTATTGCTCTTGTTAGGTCTCCGCTGACTAAATAATGATTGGCTAAAACAGGAAATAACACTGTGTCAAATTGTTCAGCAAAATGAAGCTCCAGGGCCGTGCGACTGTTCAGGTCCATGGATCAGCGACGGTTGGATTGTACCCAGTCTGTAATATAATCGATGGTTTCCTGAACGGGCGTTCCGGGTCCGAACAACTTACCGACACCAATTTCAGCCAGCGCTTCCATATCTTTTTTCGGAATAATACCACCGCCGGTGAGAAGAACATCGTCCAATCCCTTTTCGTTCATCAGTTCCACTACTCTGGTAAAAATGGTCATGTGGGCATTGTTGAGACTGGATAAGGCAATAACATCCACATCTTCCTGCAAAGAGGCAGAAACAATCATTTCAGGGGTTTGTCGCAGTCCAAGATAAATAACTTCCATCCCGGCATCTCGATAGGCCGACGCCAAAATTTTAATCCCTCGATCATGGCCATCCAGACCTGGTTTGGCCATGAGAATTCTGATTTTTCTTTCCATTACATTCGTCTTCTTATAGATAGAAAATTACGACGTTTGGTCGTTTGCTTTCATGATTAATCATTCTTTGCTATTTAAAACAATGGTTACCGGCCCGTTGTTATCAATCTTTACGTTCATCATGGCGCCAAATTCTCCAGATTGAACAGGAATGCCTTTTGATTCTAACCGTTTCATAAAATTTTCGTAGAGTGTTTTGCCTTTTTTAGGTGGGGCCGCATTAATAAAACTTGGTCGACGGCCTTTACGGGTATCCGCACACAGAGTGAATTGGCTTACTACTAAAGCAGATCCATTCACCTCTTTAATAGATAAGTTCATTTTATCCTTTTCATCATTAAAAATGCGAAGCCCGGAAATTTTATCGGCAAGAAATTGACTGTCCCCTTCTTCATCATCATTCATAACACCCAGTAAAATAACAAGGCCATCATCTATTTGTCCGATGATTTGATTTTTAACAATGACAGCGCCGGAGGAAACACGCTGTAGAACGGCGATCAATTAGACACCCATATATTTTCTTTACCATAAATATCTCGAAGCTTTTTTATAAACTCACGACTGGAGGAAACCATCACGTTATGTGATAAAATTCTTTGCCCTTTTCCTTCTTTCGCTACCACATGAAACATTAATCCACAATTACCGTGATGTTGTTGTGCTAAAGAAAATAATGCATCCACATCATCGGGTTTCATCTGGTCAGTTTCAACACGGACGTTAACTTGTTTCGAAAAATAATCTCTCGCTTTATCCAATGAAACAATTTCATCAGCAATGATTTTCAAGTCACTAAAATCAGATGTATCTGTAGGCTTACCGCTGACAAATACTATTTCATCCTGATCTAATAAATCTTTGTACTTTTCGAAAACGCTGCTGAAAACTAACACCTCCGCTTGCCCCCCGAGGCACTCCAGTTTAAAAAATGCCATTTGGTTATTTTTCCGGTCAAAGTGTAGTCTGAAATCTTGTATACTGCCACCCAAACGTACATTATCTAATTTAATTTCTTCCACGCTCTCACTGAAATCGAAATTACTGAATTCCTCCAGATCTTCAGCAAATTTCAACAAGGGATGGCCGGTTAAATAAAGGCCTAAAACTTCTTTTTCATTTTGCAAGGACAGGGTATCTACCCAATTTTCAGCCGTCATTAATTCAGGCACCATGGCATGCTGTCCATTGGTTGTTGAACCGAATAAATCCTCCTGATTACGATGGCGGTTTTCCTGAATCTGCTGACCATATTTAAGTGCAATATCTATTGAAGCATATTTTTCTGCTCGGTTACCGTTCATGCTGTCCATGGCGCCGGACATAATCAGGCTTTCCAATACTTTACGATTTACAGCCCGGAGATCAACGCTTGAAGTAAAATCGAATAATGAATCAAATGTTTGATCCTTGTCTCTAGTAGCTAAAATATGTTCCAGCGCTTTTGTCCCTACATTTTTGATAGCGTTTAAACCGTATGAAATTGTTTTTTCATTCACCGGCTTAAAATGTATATCAGAAACATTCACATCAGGCGCATCCACTGTAATTTTAAGCTTCCGACATTCATTAATCAGAATCACTACACGATCAATATTGGACATTTCACTTGTGAGGTTTGCTGCCATGAATTCAGCGGTATAATGGGTTTTTAACCATGCCGTTTGATAGGCGATATATGCATACGCAGTGGAATGGCTTTTATTAAATCCATATTCAGCAAATTTTTCAATAAGCGCATAAATCTCTTCTGAAGATTTACGGCTGATGTTATTTGCGACCGCACCATCAATAAATTTTAATTTTAATTCATTCATAAGCTCGCGAATTTTCTTTCCCATTGCCCGGCGCATTATGTCTGCTTCTGCCAGGGAAAATCCAGCAATCTCGTGAACGATCTGCATAACCTGTTCCTGGTAAACTATAATACCGTACGTTTCTTCCAGGATATGTTCCATTGCAGGATGAAGATAGAATATCTTCTTTTTACCGTGTTTCCGTTTGATAAAATTGTCAATATTTTCCATGGGTCCCGGACGGTATAGAGCATTCATGGCAATCAGGTCTTCAATCTGAGTTGGTTTTAACTTTTTTAAAAATTCACGCATACCGGAAGATTCAAACTGAAAGACTCCGATGGTCATTCCTTTGGCAAACAATTTATAGACTTTTGCATCGTCCATGGGAATCTTGTTAATATCTATATTAACGTTCCGCTTTTTCAATAGTTTTAACGCATTATCAATAACAGTTAGGTTTCGCAAACCAAGGAAATCCATTTTCAATAATCCTAGATCTTCCAAGCCTTTCATATCGTATTGGGATGTAATATCGCCGGTGTTCGTTTTGAAAAGTGGTGTATAATCGGTCAAATCTCCTGGGGTTATCACAACCCCAGCAGCATGGGTGGACGCATGACGGTTCATCCCTTCCAGGGTAAAAGCATTATCAATGAGTTCCTTGTATTGTCCCTCGGCGGCTTCACGCAGGCCTGGGCTCTGCGCCAATGACTGTTTTAACGTTACAAAGGGTCCAACAGGAATCATTTTCGCAATTTTATCCACTTCAGCAAATGAAAATCCGAGGACACGACCTACATCCCGAATGGCTTGACGGGCTTTCATTTTTCCAAATGTAATAATCTGGGTAACAGAATTTTCACCATATTGCTTTTTAATATAATCAATGACTTCACCTCGACGTTCGATACAAAAATCTATATCGATATCCGGCATGCTAATACGTTCTGGATTTAAAAACCGCTCAAAAAGCAATTCGTGTTTTAGTGGATCAATCGTTGTTATATCAAGAGCATATGAAACCAAACTGCCTGCGGCAGAACCACGTCCGGGACCCACAGGAATGAGATTGTCTTTTGCATATTTTACAAAATCCCTGGTTATAAGAAAATAACCCGCAAAACCCATTTTCTTGATTACCTCTAGCTCATGGGTTAATCTTTCCTGGAGTTCTGGAGAAATACTTCCGTAAATATTGCGTACTCCATCTTCACATAAATTTTGGAGATATTCATCCGGATTAAGAGATGAAGCATTTTCAGGAATGGGAAAAGAAGGTAAATGATATTCCCCCATGGGTAATTCCAAGTCTATGCTGTCTGCTATTTTGCGCGTATTTGCCAGCGCTTCAGGATAATCCTTGAACAGCTTATACATGTCATCTTGCGATTTGAAATAAAATTCAGGCGTCGCATAGCGTAGACGGTTCGGATCATCTCTCTCTTTACCTGTCCCCAGGCAAATATGAATATCATGTGCTTCCCAGTGATCGTGTTTAGCGTAGTGGGCATCGTTTGTAGCAACAAGCGGTAAGTCCAGTTCTTTTGCCAACTTGGTGATTAGTTCAATATTTCGGACTTCAGCATCAATTCCGTGATTTTGGATTTCTAAATAATATCTCCCGGGAAACATTTCAGCATATTCTAAAGCAATCGATTTGGCGCCTTCCCAATCTCCATTTAGGAGTTTTTCGGTTACCTCTCCCTTTAAACATCCTGAAGAACATATTAACCCTTCACTGTATTCTTTCAACAATTCTTTATCTATTCGTGGACGATAATAAAACCCCTCCAGATATCCGAACGTTACCAACTTCATCAGATTATGATAACCGGTATAATTTTGTGCAAGAAGAATGAGATGATTGTTTCCCCAACCCCCTTCAGCCCGCGGCTTCTTATCAAAACGACTACCATGAGCTACATAGATCTCACAACCGATGATGGGTTTAACACCATTTTTCTTCGCTGATTTGTAATATGGTATCACACTGAACATATTGCCATGTTCCGTGAGTGCTACAGAATCCATTCCCAGATCGTCAATAGTGTTCACCAAAGTCTGAACGGTTTGGGCGCCGTCTAACAGACTATAATCTGAATGGTTGTGTAAATGGACGAATTCAGCTGACATAATTATCTATAAAAATGGCCATTAATCCTGCAATTGTACTGAATTTTAATACCTCGGAAAATCGTTTTGCCTGTTCAATTTCAGGCGATTTCAGAAACGAAAATACGATCATTGCCAATGGTATTTCCACACCTAAAACAAGAATAATCAAATATGAGAGTCCATAATATCCCATTAAAAAGGGGACCAGCGAACCCAGCCCAATGATGAATGCTGCGGTGATGGCAATGTAACCCGATTTATGTATCCCAAATGTTACAGGAAATGTGTTCAATCCAGTTTTTGTATCTCCATTGATGTCCGCCATATCTTTTACTAGTTCCCGGACAAATGTGAGTCCAAACGCCAGCAAAGCTGGGATAATCATTGGTTCCATATGATTAAAGGCGGCCCCTGCAAAAATAAATGCCAATCCTAAAATTAATGCCACCGTTGCATTCCCTATTAATGGTGTTCCCTTCAAAACTTTGCTGTAAATAATCATGGTTGGCATGGAAATTCCGATCGCAATGATTCGAGCAATAATCGGTAACCCAAAAGCGAAAACACTGCCAATCCCAAAAAGAATAACTGCTACGGACATGGCTGTTTTGATTTTTACATGTCCTGTAACCAACGGTCTTTTAGGCCGATTTACTACATCCGTTTTATAATCAATGACATCATTGTAGGCATTGGCAGCAGCATTATAACACACTACAACACAAATGGTTAATAACAATGTTTTTATTTCAAGTAAACTGTCCATGATGCTGGCGCTAACCACTATGGCAAAAGCACCTGTTATAAGATTCAACGGACGCAATAACTTTATATGCCACCAGAACGTTTTCATTTTACCTGCACCTTTAATACTCGGTCATCTCCATTAAAATCAGCGACAAATTCTAATTGAGTAAAATTGTTTGTCCGAAAATAATCTGCAGCTTTTTGCGGGTGATCCTCCAGTCCTACTTCCATGATTAGCCAACCTCCGGAAAAAACCCATTTTTTAGCATGTTCTGCTAGATGTCTATAAAACGCGAGCCCATCATGATAGTCTGTAAGCGCCTGCACTGGTTCATGATCTCGAACTTCTGTCATAAGAGAATCCATTTCATCTTCAGGAATATACGGCGGGTTCATAAGCAATCCATTGTAGATCGGTTGGGGAGGATAATAGTTCAAAAAGTCAGATTGTATGAACGTTACATTGGATAGTTTATTCAATGCTGCATTTTCTTCGGCAACGACCAAACATTTTGATGAAACATCCTGTCCGTCTATATCTGCATGTGGCAATTCGGCTGCAACAGATATAGAAATGCATCCTGAGCCAGTACCAATATCTACCAATCGTGGATTATCCAATTCTTGAAATGTATAAATGGCTACATCTACCAAACGTTCCGTTTCCTGCCTGGGGATCAATACATCTTTATTTAGATTAAACCGTCTTCCGTAAAATTCTGTCCAACCGGCAATATATTGTGCTGGTTCTCCACCAGAGCGTCTATTAATCCATTGTTCAAATATTAACGCTTGTTCTTTGGAAATTTCTAAAAAGTTTAATTGAAGTTCTGAAAGTTTACAATTGAGAAGCGCCGATAAGAGCCATTTGGCTTCTTGTCTCGGATCATCTATAATAAATGAAAGTTGCTTTACTGACCAATCCAGCCAGCTTTTAATTTGATTGTCTGTAGGAACCGGGGCCATCAGTCCCCAGCCAGTAGCTCCTGCTGTTCCGCAAGTTTTAATTGTTCAACCAATTCCATAATATTTCCATTCAGTACATCTTCCAAATTATATGCTGTATAATTGATTCGATGATCTGTAATTCGTCCTTGAGAATAATTATATGTACGGATTTTTGCAGAGCGGTCACCCGTTGATACCATAGATTTACGGACATCGGCCCGCTCCTGAGCAAGCCGTTCTTGTTCTTGCGCCAATAATCTTGAGCGAAGCACTTTCATGGCCAATAAACGGTTTTGATGCTGGGATTTTTCATCCTGGCATGATACTACCAGACCCGATGGGAGATGGGTAATGCGTATGGCAGACTCTGTTTTATTCACATGCTGACCACCTGCGCCACTAGCGCGGAAAGTATCAATTTTTAAGTCATTTTCATTTATATCTATTTCTGCTTCTTTTGCTTCAGGTAATACAGCTACTGTTGCAGCCGATGTATGGACGCGTCCCCCTGTTTCAGTTTTGGGAACACGCTGAACACGGTGTACGCCACTTTCATATTTCATCAATCCAAAAGCGCCTTTACCCGTCATAGAAAAAACGATTTCTTTATAACCGCCTATTCCCGTTTCGTTTATACTCATCACTTCGCTCATCCAATTATTCCGCTCTGCATAATGGATATACATGCGATATAGGTCTGCTGCAAATAATGCTGCTTCTTCGCCGCCTGTTCCTGCGCGGATTTCTACAATAGTGTTTTTATCGTCATTCGGGTCTTTCGGAAGCAGCATGACCTTAAGCTCTGTTTCCAGTATTCTCTTTTGTTCTTTTAAATCAGACAGTTCTTCCCGGACAATTTCTTTCAGATCAGGGTCGTCGCCTGCGAGGATTTCTTCATCGTCTTCAATTTGTTCAAAAACAGATAAATATTCCTTTCCTTTTTCCACGATGGCGGTTAATCGGCTGTGTTCCCGGGCTGTTTCTTTTAACCTGTCTTGATTATTCATTACCGAAGGTTCAGCCAATAATCGATTCAATTCATTATATCGAGCTATGACTGTTTCAATTTTATCTTTCATCAGATAGCCTCTGCCGAGTATTTTTTTCCTACCATCTCATTATATTTATCACCAAACGCATTCTTTAAAGCGGTGATCGCCACATCAACCATTTCATCATCCGGAGGTTGAGTGGTAATTCTTTGTAACCATAGGCCGGGGGCTCGCAATGCACGAAAGAAAAGGCTTTTATCTTTCTTGGCTGTGATTTTAATAATTTCATAGGATATTCCAGCAACCCCAGGCATTAAGGGTAAATGAAATGCGATACGATGCAAAATAGTAATTTCACCAAATATGGCTATTATTATTGTATCAATAAGGGCAAAAACAAGAATTGCTGACAACAATACAATGAATAAAAAGCTGGTTCCGCAACGGGGATGATAAGTTGGAAATGACTGGGCATTTTCTATATTAACATTTTTCCCTGATTCAAAATTAAACACAACACGGTGTTCTGCTCCATGGTAGCAGAAAAGACGTTTGACATCTTTCATCATTGAAATAGCCAATAAATACAATATGAAAAACGAGATGCGGAAACATCCTGAAATCAAGTTAAAAAACAATGCTTCCCGCTCAATATCCAACAACCAAGTTGTAATCCACAAAGGAGCTACAACAAACATGCTTATGGCTAGACCAATGGCGAATAACATTGAAAAGAAATTTGCCAGTTTCCCAGGTTTTTTTTCTGCCTCTTCCGGCATGGCAATATCCGCTGACCATTGTAACGTAGACATGCCCATTTTCATGGATTCGAATAAGGCCATCATACCGCGGAGTATAGGCATTTTCCAAAAAGCTGATGTCTCTACTCGCGACGTGAAACCATGTTTATCTACGTGTATATTCCCTTCAGGATCTCGCACGGCAGTCGCATATGACCCCGGTACACGCATCATGACTCCTTCTATAACGGCCTGACCGCCAACAAGAATGGAAGGTTTCATTAAGGTTAATAACACGAACCCTTTGATAAAATTAATGCGTGAAGAAAAATAAGTTAAAATTTTCCTGATTAAGGCGGGAAATGCAGTTAATAGCGGCGCTATGAACAAATTTTCCCCCGCCTGCCACATTAAAAATACTAATAAAGGGGCGGGCAGGAACGAAAAGCAGGGAAGTTTTAAACTTTTTAATTTATGCATTAGGTTTTTCAAGGGGTTACGTCAAATGTTTCATAGGCAAAAAAATAGCTCCGCACAGGATAAGCCTGTCTCTGGAGCCATGATATTTATATAGTTAGTTACTGGGCTGTTTTGCCGTATTTCGCTTTAAACTTTTCTATTCGTCCGGCAGTATCTACTAATTTCTGCTTTCCTGAAAAGAAAGGATGGCAAACAGAGCAAATATCAATACGCTGGTCACCCAAAGCGCTATACACTTCAAATGAATGGCCACACGCGCATGTTACTTTGCCATGTTTATATTCGGGATGGATTCCCTGTTTCATAATAAAACTCCTTTAATCCAATTGTTTTAATGCATTCGCCACTTTGGATATTCCTCTTCGAATCGTATCTTTATCCGTGGCGCACGAAAATCTTATATGCCCTGGCGCACCAAAACCGTCCCCGGGCACTGTTACTACAGACTCCAAATTTAATATATATTCACTCATTTCGAAAGAATCCTGAATTATTTTCCCATTGGCCTTTTTTCCCATATAATGAGAAAAATTTGGGAAGGTATAAAATGCTCCCCCTGGAATTGCGCACGATACGTTTGGGATTTCATTCAATAGTCCAACCATCAAATCCCGACGCTCTTTGAATGCAATGCGCATTTCTTCAACCGGTTGTTGATTTCCGGTTAAGGCTGCAATGGCTGCCCGTTGACCTATGGAATTGGCGCAGGACGTGGCTTGTCCCTGAATTTTGCTCATGGCCTTAATGATTGCCTCATCTCCTGCGGCATAGCCGATCCGCCAACCGGTCATGGCATATGTTTTCGAAAGACTCATACACGTAATCACTCTTGCTCCGATGTTATGATCTCGATTCAATTTTTCGGCGCTGATAAATTCCCCATCAAAAATCAAGCGTTCATAACATTCATCTGATATCACAGTCCAATCATGTTTTGCTGCAAGATTCAACAATCTAATTAATGCTTCGTCGCTCCACACTCCGCCTGTTGGATTAGAGGGGGAATTAACAATAACACCTTTAATATTCTCCGTGATTTTCTTTTCCAAATCATCAAAATCCGCTTCAAACTGCTTATGGGGAACTGTGTTAACAATAATTGGTTCAGCATCTGCCAATCGAACAAATTCCGGAAATGATACCCAATAAGGTGCGAACACCACAACTTCATCCCCTTTATCAAATAGTACTTGGCATGCATTATACAAACTTTGCTTTTCGCCATTAGAAACCAATATTTCACTCGGTTTATAATCTATTCCGTTTTCACGTTTCAGTTTATCACAAATGGCTTGCCGAAGCTCTATCATGCCGGGACCTGCTGTATATTTTGTATACCCTTCATCCATTGCCGCTTTCCCGGCAGCAATGATATGTTCTGGCGTGTTAAAATCAGGTTCGCCAACACTGAAATTGATTACATCAATACCCTGAGAGCGCATTTCCGCAGCCTTGGAAGCCATTTCAAGGGTAAACGAAGGCTTTACCCGCGCAACGCGGTTTGCAAACTGAACAGTATGGGATTTCATTTATAATTTATGCTGTTTTTTATGAAACTCAGGACT
>VAOY01005361.1_pt1 | contig 59272 bp, 57 predicted proteins | sample 3393881 | NCBI WGS metagenome assembly VAOY01 (sample SAMN08290430, study PRJNA428436) | hydrothermal vent metagenome | isolation source: Deep-sea hydrothermal vent chimney | place: Indian Ocean: Southwest Indian Ridge
CATCTTTAAATTCTTGGGGATATTTATTATTACTCATAACATCTCTCATCATACTTCATTTTCTAAATAAAAGATGTCTACAGTGTTAGGGGAAGATCAGTATTTCGATTTTTTTCTGTGAAAGCTGGACAGAGCAAGCGGCACAGTAATCTTGTTCATTCCCAAGGGAATCTAATGCTCGGTATATAAATCGTTTTTTAAACTGGATAGGATTTTCGCCAGTTAGCAGCTTTTGCAACTTGTCATCTGGTATAGGTTCCGGGTTTTCACTTTCCCCTATGGTCTTTAATTGTTGCGTTAGTTTTGCGGTAATACCAACGGGTAATGTGAGGGTATTTTTAAAGTTATCTTCGCTGAGCTTCAATTCAATGTTACCTGAGTTTTCAGCGGTAATTGTGAAGCTGATTAAAGTTTCATCTTTGGCCTGTTCTACTTTTAAGAAATTTCCATCATCATCTTTCAATATGCCAATTGTTATATGGGGTTCGCCCTCGCGGGGATATTCATTTTGGAATACGGCTCTTTCAATCTCCAAGGTGTCAAATACCTGCCCGAAACAAGGTGCGTTTTGGCTATCTTGAGGTAGCCCTTCAAGTGTTCTTAATATTTCCATAGCGAACGCCGCAAACCCAGTTCTTGACCAGTCGATAGAGACTCCAATTTCATCGTTAAAGTATCTGGGATTATAAGTCTTGGTTACGTGCCACCGATTTACACCATCAGACATGAATCTAGCCCCGGCTCCTGAAGTCATAAGTTTTGTACGAGTACCATCTTCAGATATCAGCATTTTAACCTCATCTAGGGGTATGCAGAGGGGGCTGGGTTTTCCGTGTATGCTTTCTGAACTTTCGGGTGTTTCCTGAGTAAAAAAGTGAATTTGACCTGTAGCAGTTTCGTCTACCTCGCAACGAAGGATTACCCCTCCCCAAAATCGATATAAGGTAGAGGTGTTCAATAGGGTTGGAAGTATCTTTTTGTTTTTTATATCTGTGGTTGGGAGGTCCACGAAAATTGCCGCCGAACCGAAGGTTGTAGGTAGTTGTGAGCTGAATGAGTTAAGCTCACTCAGTTTTTTTATGACATCCTTTACGGTCTTTACCGAAAGGGTTGATTTAACTTCATAGATAGCTACTACATACTTTGCCGGGATGGCTCTGTGTCTGCCTTGCTCAGAATTATCGCTATTACCTTCGACCCATAAAACTGGAGCGTTTAACGAGTCATAAATAATGATGTCATAGTGGTACAATTTGTTTGCATCGTTGTACAGGTTCGGAACAATGTATCCTGAAGTTACGGCATATTTTTTTGGTAAAAACTCTGAAAGCCATTTTCTAATCTGGGCTTCAGCAGCATCACCGTGCGCTGTCTTCACAGGCCGATTTTCAGTAAGCTCTTTCACCCGGTCTACTTCAGCAATAATATCCAGCCTGTTTCTATGAAATTCCTTCCATCCCGACATTCCATATCTTCCATCAACCATAACATCCTCTCTTTTATTTAACGGCTCATTTAAACGGATAGTAATGACCAGCGGTGCTTGTCACCGCTATTCTTAAGTTTATTAATAGTTCTTTCTTTTTATTCTTATAGCGTCCACATAGTGTGTACTGTAGTGTACTACTTATTGTATCTCTGATGTGTACACTGTGTACTTTCTGTGTGTACATCAATCTTCCCCTAGAAAGTCAAGATAGTCCTCTAACTCCCAGTTCAAGTTAACTTTGATAGTGGTGCCGTATCTGGGGGAGGAGGAAATGATTTCTATTGCACCGATTGCTTCAAGTTGCCTCACCGCACGGACGGCCGATGTATTCTGAACATTTACGCCGTGATTGTTTGCCTTGCCCTCAAGGAACTCCCTATACACAATTCGCTCCCTATCCTTCATCCAGCCAATTGTGCGGTCAATGATGTATATCATAACCTTTGTTTCAACTCCCGATAGGCAAGAGACCATTTCCCGTCTGAACTTGTTTTCGTAATCCCGGCGCTGGTCGGGTGTGATTTCAGCCATTCGACTCTCCATGATTTTTTGAAACCAGTTTCAAATTATTTGCCCTCCAAAATTAGATAAACGGACTGCCTGCTTATGCCAACTTTCTTTGCTATGTCGGTTTTCGGCAATCCTTCAGATGCTAGAGCTGCAACCTGATTCCGTGTTTTCTCGGTAATGCTTGGTTTGCGTCCCATTTTAACACCGCGACCAATAGCGGCGCGTCTACCTTCATTGGTTCTTTCAAGTATCCTCTCCCGTTCAGCCTGCGCCACCGCAGCCAGAATGGTTACAACCATTTTTCCCATACTGCCTTCAGTGCTAATACCATCATCCAGAAAGCGAACTGAAATACCGCGAGCGTGCAGAGTTTCAATGATGCTAATCATATCCGCAGTAATTCGCCCCATGAGGTGCCTTTAATTGGTGCGATTTCGGTGTATTGATTCGCGCTTCGGGTGAACAGGATGAAGGGCTCTCGGTTGTGCAACTCACCAAACCGGGCGAGTCTTCGATAGAGTAATTCGACTTGTGCTTGGTGGGTGGCCCTTGAGGCTGTTTGCTGCGTGCTGCTATCTGATTCACCAAAGAGTTTATTTAAAACTGGGGTGATTGAATGCTGATAAGTCGATTCGCTGCTGGAGTCTAGGGCTAGCTGTTCGGCGTGTAAGTTTTCGAGTATCTGCATCTGGTCGTCATTGCATATACCTAATCTGTCGGCGTCATCCTGTATCGCTTGTCGTTGCGACTCTTCTTGGAACCACAGTATCACCCTGCGCTCTATTTCATCCCGGCTGAGGAGGGGTGGTTGAGTTGGGGTGGTTCCATTGGTTTGGGTTTTGGCTCTGGCGTTATGGAATAGCTCATCGGCCTTTAGTTGTTCGATGGGTAATCTGGTCTTGGCTGTCGCAAGCTCGCTCGTACCTAAGCTCTTTTTGATTTCGCGCTTGCCGATAGTGTCAATCAGGTCGAGAGGAACCCTAACCCTGAAATAGTAGCGGCCATTTCTACGCTGTAAATTTGTGTATTTGGACAAGTCTTCCATTCCCGCAGTGTACCACCCGCGTGTACCAAAATGGAATTGGAAGTGATTGAAAAAAGGCAAGTTACCGAGAATTCAGTAACTTGCCATTATGTGGTGGAGCTGGGGGGATTTGAACCCCCGTCCGAAAAGCCTCGACCTTTGGTACTACATGCTTAGTATCGTCTTTTAGTTAACCTTTACAGCTCGGACGAACACGATCTGCAAAGGCGAGGCCGCTTAGTTTTAGCGCTTCAACCCCGGCCAGGGTTTCCATCGCGATCTTGTGTAGGGTGACACTTCAGAACCGGGCCCACAAGAATGCGCCGGAGAAGTGCTAGCGGGCTATTATGCCGCTAGAGCGTAGTTATCGTCGTTTGCGATTACTTTAGATTGCGGCTTTTTTACGAGGCCAACCGCACCTCGACATGCACCTCGGGCGTCTTGAATTCCGTCGAATCCTAATCAGCCCCTGAATTTGATATCTCATTCAGAGTGTAGGTGCAGTATAACTGAGTAATCTGTTTATACTCAAGGCATTAATCAGGATATTTTTGCTAGGTAACTTTGAATGATGAAAAATCCAGCAGGAAAAGTCAGTTTTTATACAAAATTTCACATTTGACGCATACAAGTTCTTAACATAATACTAAAGTTGTGCTCAAATAGGCCTGTTGTTACCTCATATAAAAAATAATTCCGTAGCAACGAACAATAATAATAACAGGCCTTTTTTCAGGACTCCCCAAATGTCGATGTTTACGTTCGATGAGCAAAGTGGATACGTCTCTTTGCTTGAGCACCCGCGTGATGCTGGTTTTCCGGTGACCAGTTCGCAGCTTTTAGAGCTGTTCGAACAATCTTCTTATGCTGAGTTTGAGCTAATAGACGCAAATATAGGCAAATTATTCACACCAAGTAGCCAACATAACACTCACTCACTTGTCATTGCCAAAGCGGTAGACGCGTCAATAGCAATTAGTGTTGATGAAAAAAATATGGTTGCAGAAGCCAGTTTAACAACGGCCAAAGGTGGAAAAATAATCAGCATGGATGATGCCCAAGCCGCTTTGGCCGATGCAGGTGTAGAAAAAGGAGTAAGCCTGCGTGCTCTTGATACCTTTTTAGGGCAGCAATTTAAGCAACCTGCAGGTGCGCATTACAGTGCAATTGTTGCCCACGGTCGTATGCCTAAAGATGGCAACGATGCAAAATTCGTTCGGTTATGCCCTACCGCACAAGATAGAGTATTGAGCCCACAAGCTAAGTCTGGCGGAAAGGTCGATATGCGTGATTTAGGCGCCATTATTACAGTAAACCCAGGTACGCCGCTTATGCAGCGTATTCCAGCGACAGCTGGTGAGAATGGTTTCACTGTTTGTGGTGATGTGTTACCAGCCTCTGCGGGTAAAGACTTCCCCCTTGAGCCCTTTGAAGGCACCCGTATTGACCCTATCAACAGTAATATGTTGATTGCTGACTCTAAAGGTGTGCCTGTTGCGCTTCCTCGTGGTATGCGCGTCGATGACGTTTTATGTTTTCATCATGTTGATGTTAGCACAGGTCACGTTGATTTTGATGGCAGCGTCATCATAAGTGGTGACGTTAAAGATGGTATGCGTGTTAAAGCAACGGGCGATATCACCGTATTGGGCTTTGTGGAGTCAGCCACCATTGAGAGTAAAAGCGAAATCACTATTATGTTAGGGGCAATAGGTCGCAAGCGCGAAAATAACGAAGCCTTTACGTGCAATATTGAGGCTACACGCACAATTTCAATTGGTTACGCGCAATACTGTCATATAAAAAGTTCTCAAGATCTGTTTATCGAACGCCAAGCATTGCATTGCGATTTAAGTGCTCGCAGGCTTATTCGTGTTGGTAAGGCAAATAACCCGCGCGGTAAAATTATTGGTGGTAACATTTTAGATGCTATGCGTATTGAAACAGGTGAACTGGGCGCGCCCTCGGGTACAAAAACCCGTGTTTTCATCGCTCAGTATTGGCATGACTTAAGGCAAAAACAGCAACAAATCAATGATTTTGAAAAGTTATTGGCAACTAAGGCCAGTGCTCTTCAACAAGCTCGTAAAAAAGCCAACATAATACCTGATGCCGCTCAACGCGAACACTACATCAATAAAATAACGGCAAGTGAGCAACAAATTAAAATAAAGACTGCCAATACAAAGAAAAAGAAACAATTGGTAAAGCTTAAAATTGCCCGCTTACTGGCCACAAGTCGTTTAAAGGTCAATGAGCTTATGCACCCAGGTGTCGAGCTAAAAATAGCCCAGGAGAGTAAACAGTTTTCACGTATTTACCCACCTAGTTTGATGCGCTATTTAGAAGGTAAAATTACTCAGACGTTTTAGTCTCTTGTTCGGCCGTATCGGCTTGCTCTGGTAACGGCCAACCACCTAGTTGCTGCCAGCGGTTGACGATTAAACAAAATAATTCTGCGGTACGCTCTGTATCGTAAAGGGCTGAATGAGCTTGTTTATTGTCAAACTCAATACCCGCTGCGCGGCATGCTTTCGCTAACACAGTTTGACCCAGTGCTAACCCCGCCAATGAGGTCGTATCAAAGCTCACAAATGGATGAAATGGGGTGCGCTTAATTTTACATCGTTCAATCGCAGCATTTAAAAAACCATGGTCAAATGCCGCATTATGTGCAACAACAACTGAACGCTGGCAACCCGCGGCCTTTTGCGCCTTGCGAACAGCTTTACAAATTTCTTTTATTGCTTCTTCTTCAGGCACAGCACCACGTAATGCAGAGAATGGCTCAATACCATTGAATTCAATAGCAGCTTGTTCAATGTTTGCTCCTTCAAATGGCGCAACATGAAAGTGTAATGTATGGTCAATACTTAATACGCCATCGTCATCCATCTTTAAAATCGAGGCGGCGATTTCTAATAGCGCATCGGTGTCTTTATTAAAACCTGCCGTTTCAACATCAATCACAACGGGAAAAAAGCCACGAAAGCGTTTTGCGAAAAGAGTTTGTTCAGTATTTTCCATAGTCTTCTTGGTTTGCCTGTGTAAGCTGGTTATTATGTCAAAAACCAAGGGGGCTCTGCTAGAGCAAATATGATGAAATAGCAGATTCTCACTGCGTTTTTAGGCACAGTACTTGCTTTATATTTATCGACTCCCCTCATTAACTCAGCTTTTGGGGTGTTAAAGCAATAAAATGCCAAATAGTTGGCATTAATGATCAGTTGGAGAATACCTGTGATGAAGCCTTCATTACTTTCTTTAAATTTAAGCCTTTTAACCTTGCTCGCCAGTGTGCATGCTACTGGTGCCATGCGTGAGTATGCAGCAACTGCCGATACCTCAAACTGGCAAATGGTTAAAACGTCGCGTCTTGAATGCCAACTAAATCATGAAGTTCCCTATTATGGCGAAGCCATTTTCAGTACAGCTGCCAGTAAAAATAAAGATGTAAATTTTAATCTTGATATGGTGGTACGCCCAGATAATTATAGTATTGCAGGTTTAAAAGCGGTTCCGCCTCGTTGGCGAGCAGGATTGCCCGCCCGCGATATTGCAAATATGAAGCTGTTGCGTAAGTTTGATGGCGAGCTCGGAAATAAAACAGCATGGGAAATGCTTACAGAGCTTGAAAAAGGCTACCAACCTACCTTTTACTACCAAGATTGGCAAAATACTGCCGACAAAATTGCCGTTGGCCTATCAAGTGTTAACTTTAAGCAAGCTTATTGGGCGTTTTTACAATGCCGCGATTCTATGTTGCCATACAGCTTTGAAGATATTTCGTTCACGGTTATGAACTACGAACCAAATACCAGTAAGCTAACTAAAGCCTCACAAAAACGATTAGAGAAAATTGCCGAGTACCTAAAACACGATACTGGCATAGCTTCTATTTCAATTTCATCATACACAGACAGTTACGGCGGTCGTTGGAACAACCTTGAGCTGTCTAAAAAGCGTGCCAAAGCGATTAAAGAGTATATTGTTGCTTTGGGTATCGATGAAAGCAAAGTCGATACCGAGGGCTATGGCGAAAAACGTCATGTTGCGAGCAATGACAACATTTTAGACCGTAATAAAAACCGTCGTTTAGTTATTCAAATCGCAAAAATATGATAGCCATTATTCGGCTATCACTCCCCTACCCCAAGCCAACTGGCTTTACACGCTTAATGCGTTTTAGCCACTTATCTCCAAATTGAAAACAAGCAAGGCTCAACATAATAATGGTTGCACCGGCAATAAGTGCGTGATCTATTGTTTCATTATTAAGTATTCCACCAATGGCAATTGCAAAACTAGGCGTAATAAGGGTAGTTAGTGCCACCGTACTAGCGTTTAACTTTTGCAATACATGAAAATAAGCTAATGCGCCAATGAGCGACCCAAAGACACCCAAATAAATAATTGAATACAACGATTTTGCGCTCCACATATGGCTATTAAACTGCCCATCAACAACTAACCATGTAATAAAAAATAAAGGAGTTACAAAAACTAAAGCACCAAACGTTGTCGCCATCGGATGAATCGCTATTTTAACCCGCTTGATCATTACACCACTCAAGCTAAAAAAGCATACCGCCATGAAAACATATAACAGACCACTTAACTGCTCTACGCCCCCCTGAATATGACGCTGACTGACTAAAAACAGCCCTATTAATGCACACCCTAAGGAGGCGAGTTTTATGCCACTGAATTTAGGTTCGTTAAGGATTTTTTGGGCTAGTAGCCCAGATAAAATAGGCGCCAAACCAAACATCAAAGAAATTAACCCTGATGGAACAGTTTTAGCTGCCATGTAGCTAAGTAGCATACCGCCAAAAATACCGATACTCGAATAGCCGTACAAAAATAACGCACGACGGTGCCAAGGCACACGAATATTAGCCACAGCAACCACGAAAGCAGCCAGCACTAACCCCACCAGCATACGTAATAGTACTGCTAAGGTAGGAGCAACAGTTTCACTACTCCAAACAATACCTAATGGGGTTGTAGACCAAATAACCACCATGAAAAAATATGAGGCTTTTACAGGCACACGCTTATTCCTTTAAGAGGCGAAAAAGCGGAAGAAAATTAGAGAGAATAACCAACCGCTTTGAACGCGGTTAGTAATATTTACTTTATTAACCGCAGAACATAACTGACCACACGACTGACATTAGCGGGCGCGAATTACAATTATTTGGTCGGTTATTTAGCTGCATCATAATTATCAAAAGTAAATTGAAGAACATTAAGAATCCGACTAAATGATGGTTTTGTCAATACGTGTTGATAAACTTTATCGAATAAAATTCAGCCACCAACTCACACTAGGTTTGCACTTGTAAATCATAAGTTACATTTAATTTCTTTGATTTATAACAAAACTATTTAAGTTTTATGAAACAAGTTATATCTTGCTTGCCTCTCACGAAGTTTAAGGGGCAAGAAGTGCTTAAAAATAAAACAATCGGCAGCATGTTAATTGTTGCTGGCACCACCATAGGTGCAGGGATGCTGGCATTGCCCATCGCCTCCGCAGGGCTTGGTTTCACAACAGCGTTATCACTCATACTCATTACATGGGCTTTAATGACCTACACCGCACTACTTATGCTGGAGTTGCATCAGTATGCCGACAGAGACGCCACACTCAACACACTCGCAAAGTCTTGGCTGGGCAAGCGAGGACAGTGGGTGGCTAATTTTTCAGTTATGTTTTTATTCTATGCGTTATGTGCCGCGTATATCGCAGGAGGCGGTGCGCAACTACAAGAGAAACTCAACAATGGTCTATCAATGTCTTTAGCACCACAAGTTGGCTCGGTAGTATTGGCAATTGTGATTGGCACGGTTGTCACGCTTGGCACCAGTAAGGTCGATAAGCTTAATCGCGTGCTGTTTACCATCAAAGTATGTGTGTTAGCGAGCTTGTTTTATATGCTTACGCCTTATGTTCATGGTCAGCATTTACTCGAAATGCCGCTTGAGCAAGGCCTGATTCTATCTGCTATTCCTGTGGTGTTTACCTCATTTGGTTTTCATGGCTCTATTCCGTCTATTGTGAAATACGTGGGCTTAGATATTAAAACACTGCGTAAAGTAATGATTGCAGGTGCTGCTCTGCCTCTTGTTATTTATATTTTCTGGCAACTTTTAAGCCAAGGAATGATGAGTCAAAGTGATTTACTGCAAAGCCAGGGATTGCCTGGGTTTGTAAGTAGTGTTGCAAGCATTGCACACAGCCCTCATGTAGCGACGGCTGTTAACATTTTTGCAGACTTAGCACTGGCGACCTCTTTTCTTGGGGTAAGCTTAGGCCTATTTGATTTTTTTGCAGACACCTTCAAAAAAGGTGACGGCAGTAAAGATAGAATTAAAACCGCATTAATTACCTTTTTACCGCCTTTGGGGTTTGCCTTATTTTATCCTCAAGGTTTTATTATGGCGCTAGGCTATGCCGCCATTGCATTAGTGATCTTAGCCGTATTTTTACCTGTTGCTATGGTTTATAGACAACGCCGCAGTCACTCTAATACGGGTTATCAAGTTAAGGGCGGAAATATAGGTTTAGTATTAGCTGCATTATTTGGTGTGTTGATTATCAGTGCTCAAGGCGCGCAAATGGCGGGACTTATTCCTGCTATTGGTTAACAAGCCAATCTCAAGTAAAAAGCACCCGAGGGTGCTTTTTTACTGCCTGTTGCAAACCATGAAACGAGTTAAAACACCATGGCCTTACCGCGACCAGATGCTTCAGAGGCAGCATCTAGCTTACCTTCTGTGTTAATAATGACATGCATATCACCAAAGCGACGTTCATTGAGTGTATAGCCCATTTTCTCAAGCGCTTTTACTACACTTGGCTCAAAACCGCTATGATGCCTAATCACATTCTTTGGCCATAATTGATGATGGAATCGTGGGCTATTTACGACTTGCTCTGCAGACATATTAAACTCAACAGCATTTAAAATAGACTCGTAAACTGAACTAATAATAGTTGTACCACCAGGAGAGCCCGTCACCATTTTAACTTTATTATCTTTTAATAGCATTGTTGGTGTCATTGAGCTTAGCATGCGTTTATGAGGCTGGATCTCGTTTGCTTCTCCGCCTAGAGCACCAAACACATTCATCACTCCAGGCTTGGCGCTAAAGTCGTCCATTTCGTCATTCAAGATAAACCCAGCCCCAGAGACAACGACTCCGCTACCAAAACTTAAATTTATTGTCGTAGTATTCGCAACCGCATTTCCCCACTTGTCCATAATAGAAAAATGCGTGGTTTGCTCACTTTCATGAAGCCCAGGTTTAATATTCTCGGTCGTGGAAATTGCATCAGGGCGAATGGTACTTGCACGTTTTGCAAGGTAACTATCGGCTAATAAAGCTGTTTTTGGTACATCATAAAAGTCTGGATCACCTAAGTACTCTGCACGGTCAGCAAACACACGTTTACCTACCTCAGAAAGTATGTGTACATAAGTGGTTGAGTTATGCGCAAGCGGCTCTTTAGGTTTGGCAAGGTCATACATTTTCAACCATTGCAAAATAGCAATACCACCAGAGCTTGGCGGCGGCGACGTTAATACTTCAAAGTCACGCCATTTGCCCTTTATAGGTGTGCGAGACTTTGCTTGATACGCTTTTAAATCTTGCTCGGTAATGATCCCGCCATGTTGCTTCATAAAGCTTGCAATAATTTTAGCCGTTTCCCCCTCATAAAAGCCGGCTTTACCTTGGTCACGAATGCGCTTTAAGGTTGCCGCTAATTCTGGTTGTTTAAAAAGCTTATCGGCTTTTGCATCGGCAAAATAATCAGCAAAATTAACCTTAACCGATTTTTTCGCCATGCGTGCAATATAGCGCTCGATACTCTCTGCAAGCTTTGGATGAACAATAAACCCGTCTTCAGCGAGCTTTAGTGCAGGCTCAACTAAAGCCCTCCATTCTAGCGTGCCATGCTTCTGGTGTGCTAACCACATACCCGCCACACTACCAGGAACGCCACTTGCGTGAATACCATACACAGACATGTTATCAATCACATTACCTTTTTCATCAAGATACATATCGCGATGAGCCCCTGCCGGTGCTGTTTCACGGTAGTCGATAAAGTCCCCTTTGCCTTCTTTTTGGATCAGCATAAAGCCGCCGCCGCCAATATTTCCTGCCTCTGGTAGAGTAACAGCTAGTACAAACTGAGCGGCAATGGCGGCATCTACAGCATTTCCCCCTTGCTCTAAAATGGTTCGTGCAGTATCACTGCTGTAGCTGTCAGGCATGGCAACCGCTGCTTGCTTAGCAAACAACGATGTGTGAAAAAACAACACGGTAGCTACACATAACCCAGCCGCATACTTAGTTAAATTTGGCATGACACTTCCTTTTTGACTTTATTTTAAGCATTAATACATGCCAGAGCATGCAAATCAATGAGTTGCGCTCAAAGGCGCTAATTGCTCTTTTGAGCACGAATAAAGCACTGCGGGTAACTCGCCGTGCTCATCACTATGTTGGTATTCTTTTACAAAACTAAGGCCCAGTTTTTTCATTACGTTTATTGAACCTAGGTTATCCTTTAATGCTGTTGCAGACAGGGATTTGACCTCTTTAAACTGGCTTACTGAGTGTGCAACAGCAAGTGCAGCTTCTGATGCGTAACCTTTGCCCCAGCTTATTTGTTTAAATCGCCAACCAATCTCTAGGTCACTATAATCAGGCTGTTCAAAAAAGCCCATGGGTCTCACTAGCACCCACCCTATAAACGTATTACTTTGAGTGATATTCACTTGCCACAACCCCCATCCTTTTTGTTCATTACGATAGGCATTCAAACGCGGAATAAATATGTCTTTAATTGATTGCAACGAAGAGGTCTTGCCTCGTGTTAAATACTTCATAACATCAGGGTCGTTATCAAGCTCATAAAGTAGCTGCGCATCATTTTCATCCATTAACCTAAAACTCAGACGCTCTGTTCTAGCTATGTTCATTTTTAATTGCTTATACTTATTTGAATGTTCATGAACCATTAGAGGAAAATATGAATAAATTAGCAAGCTTAGTTTTATTAGGTTGTGTAGCCTTAACAGGTTGCGAAGATGCCAACGAAGCTAAAAAGGACGCTGCCGAAGCTAAAGAAGAAGTAAAACAAGCACTAAACGATGCGTGGGATGAAGTAAAAGATACCACCAATGAGTTTAATGATGAATCTTTACAAGAGCTTTTGGAAGAAAGTAAAAAGATGGGCTTAAATATGTATGATGACGGTAAAGAAATTGCCATTGATGCATGGATTGAGAGCAAAGAAGCTGCTGGCGAGCTATCAGAAAAAACCAAGCAAAAAGCAAGAGAACTTGCTGAAGAGCTTAGAGAAGCACGTGAAAAACGTGAGCAAGAAAGCAATAATTAATAAAAAAGGGTAAGCAACAGCTTACCCTTTTATTTTACTGGTTAGACTATAGTTCAAAGTCTTTTTTGAATTTAAGACCAAACTCACTACGGTCATTGCTACGCATCACACCGACAAAGCCCGATTGCTGCAATCGACCCACATCATAAACTTCATTCAATACGTTTTCGCCATACAAGGTTACTTCAAAGTCACCATATGGGTTTAAGTAAGAAATATTGAAACCTACAAGTTCACGTGACTCAATGTGTTCGCTTTGATTAAACACAGATTGACCCTGCATATCGCTGCGATATGAGTAGTTCGCGTTAATAGCCAATGTGCCACCATTACTTAAATCCATGAAATAAGAAGGTGCAAGCATCACGGTCCATCGAGGAGTCAAAGCTGGAGAATCACCTTTACCGATCCCCATTACACCATCATCCACTTCTGTGATCTCTGAATCAAGGTAACCTATGGCACTGCGCAGAGTAAAATCATCAGTGATGGCTATGGTTGTTTCTAGTTCTATACCCTGTGCTTTAGACTCACCAGCATTCTCAACAATCGTGACAAATCCGCCACCAGCTGTTGGATCTGAAAATGGTAGCGCTAAATCAGTGTAATCAGTTACAAATACAGCTAGCATCATTGAGATATTTTCGTGTACTTGTCCTTTTAGACCCACTTCATAGTTAATTGCTTTAGTTTCATCGAATGATACAAATTGATCTGGGCCGCCAAATGGACGAGGAGGAAAGCCGCCTGTTTGATAGCCTTTTTGAATTTGACCATACAAGTTCATGTCATTTGACAGTTGATACGAGGCGTTGATATCCCATGTTACAGCATCAAAATCTGCGCTCACGAACTTACGTGATGGGAATGAAGGGAAAAGTGCATCAGCCTCTTTTTTATCTTTTGAATAACGAAGACCACCCCCTACTGTCAGCTCATTAGTCAGATCATAGCTTGCATTGATGTACGCTGCATATGAGTTTGTTTCTTGGTTAATATCAAAAAAGCCATAGTCGCCAAATGATGGAGTAACACCGTCATTTAATAACCCATTAGGCGTGTTAAATGGACTAAATACAAATGGACCAGAGCTGGTGAAGCCGTCTTCATTAAAGAAATATAAACCTGAAACGAAGTCCATATTGTCGAAACTACCATTCAACTGAATTTCAAATGAGTACTGATCTGCACCACCTTCTTCAGGAAACTCTGATAAGTTGAGTGCGACAGCGTCATCATCAAGGCCCCCTTCGTACTCTGACGTACGATAACTTGTAATAAACTTAGCGGTATAAGTATTGTTGATATCCCAATCAGCAATAAGTGACGTACCCCAACCGGAATAAGCCGTTGACTCGATACCTGCTACAGTCGTTGCCAAATCATCTGGATCGCTTGGTAGCATGTCTGCTGTCAATAACGGGAAATCGCCGTTAAATGGATCGCTTGCATCAAGCGGACTTGTAAGCTCAATAGTGTAAGGTGATTGGCCTGACTCGTTATCAACACCATCTAAAGAGAAAGTTAACGATAAGTCATGGCTAGCCTGCCACTTAAGTGCCATACGGCCACTTAACTCTTGCTCTTCGCCGATCTCTTTTTCTGGATTGGCAAGATTAATAGCTTCACCAACACCATCACGCTGTTTATATGACACACTTGCCGACATACTAAGCGTATCAGTTAAGCTGTTATTGAAATAAACATCACCTGCTAAACGACCGCGGCTACCTACTTTAGCTGTTGTTGTAACGATACCTTCATCACCTGGTTGCTTAGTAATAATGTTTACTGCGCCACCAAGTGTGTTGCGCCCATATAACGTACCTTGTGGGCCACGTAACACTTCAACACGATCAACATTAGGTAGTGATAGGTTTGAGCCCATTTGACGACCTAAATAAACACCATCGAGGTAAACACCGACACCAGGATCTGTGGTGATCACATGATCTTGCAAACCTATGCCACGGATAAATACAGATGCATGTGCAGCATTACCAACGCCATAACGCGTAATATTCAAATTTGGTACATACTTACCAATGTCTTCCAAATTACTCATATTCGCTTTATCAATTAGGTTTTCACCTATTGACGTAACCGCTGTTGGTGATTCAAAAATACTTTCGGTACGCTTGCGCGCTGTTACTTCTATTTTTTCAAAAGCATCTTGTTTAGCAGTGGTTTTTTCTTGCTCAGCAAAGGCTGATGTAGATAAGGCTGCGAGTATCGCAACACTTATTTGTGAGAGATGACGTAATTTCATTAAAACTCCAAAGGATACCGTGTGTGTGTTTTTTTGCCTGTGAAATTTAGGCATAAAAAAAGATGCTTAGCATTAAGCATCTTTCCTCTGGAAGGATATTATATGTCAGTTTTGTGAAAACATGTATAATTTTTTTAAATTTAATGAAAAAGTGTATAAAAAAACCTCTTTTTGTTTCATGTTCAGATGAAGCAACTAAACATAACGCATTAGAAAACTAAACTAAAATAAACGCTTATATGAATATCCCTCATGAATACTAATAAAACAAAACATCACCAAAATTAATAATAGAGTAATTGCTTAACAGTACAAGGTTTTAAGAGATCATTTGCAGAAATAAAAGGAATATTTTACCTCTTGATCCAGAAAAAAATTTATATTTTTATTACAAAAATAGTCAAAACAGCTAAACACCAGTACTTTTTAACTATCATAATGTCTCAATCTAATAGTTGAAAACCATTCATTAAAACTATATTTTTACGATAATTAATAATACTGGTGTGGATATGGATAATCTCGTTAATAGAAAAAACAACAAGCCTTACTCTGTGTGTTCTCTATCTTATTGTGTTGCTGATGAAAGTGAAACATTACTTATAAATTTTGATTCCCTTAATATACTTACAACACAAGAAATGATAGCTCAATTTATGAACGCACGGGGTTACACTAATCTTGTGATTTTTAATATTCCTTACGATGCAGATGTGACCTCTCTTAAAGAATGGCCAAAATTAAAAGGCTTATTTTACCAAGGTACTGAGGAGCATATTTTCAAGCAAGGCCTAGAAGCGATTGGAAAAGGAGATTTATGGTTTCCACGAACAGTGTCTGACACATGGATGAGGGAATTACTTGCCTCTGAAGAAAAAACAACTTTGCAATCTAATAACCTCACCTTTAAGGAGATTAAAGTTCTTAATTTACTTTGGAGTGGCGCAAGCTCCCCACAAATTGCAGATTCGCTGTTCATCAGTGAAGCAACTGTGCGTGTTCATTTACATAAAATCTATCAAAAGATAAATGTTAAAAATAAGCAAAAAGCTCTGCAATGGTGCGAAAAAAACTTAAGTAAATTCAGTAGTTCAGCGGACTAATTTGAAACCTAATTGTATCGGAATAATGCCCTGCAGCTTGGTTCTGAAACTGAGCCAATTTTATTTTTAGAGGTAATAAGAAAACAGTTTGATCCGAAAACGAAAATGTTTTTACTGAGCGCTGTTTAAGATCGATATTTCTTTCATTCATTATCAATGAATAGTCAATCTTAAAGCGACTTTGATAGAGAGTGTGTATTAACTTCCCCTTATTCTCGGAATCAACTTTTATAGCGACATCTGCGTTTGTAACCACTTTCAGTGTGGGTAACATCGTATATTCTTTATTCGCAATTAGCTCTCCAAGATTAACAACGTTGTGTGAACTACTGAAACCTAACAATGACAAGGACACATTGGCGGGTATGTTCACATCAACGTTAAGTTCATAATCATCCAACACCTCATAATTTTCATTCATCAACTGTAATGTTAGCCGGTCACGATACTGACCTGCCTTGACGGGTGTACCAGCCGCTATACTAAGCGCAAAGCTACTTTGACCGTCTTCTACGGCTAATCTGCTTACTTGACCACTCAATAGCGAACTTGAAGAGGCAATATGATAAGGAATATGTTGATACTGCCCGATAAATTGGAAGTTATTTTCACTACTTAAAGCTACATAAAGTGTGCAATCATCAGTGGCTGTCGTATAAAGTGTGAGCTGTTTTTCAGCGTCCGTTCGTTGTAAGGAATGATACCCAGAGAGGTTATCAACACCTTGCTGAATACTTTCTATTGTCGCATCACATGTTGCCCAACTGCATAAGGGCATAACATAGAAAATTAGTATCACTTTTTTAGCTAAACGCATTTTACTGAACATAAATAACTCCTTTTCTTTGTAATTGTTGACCCTTTATAACGTCGATTAAAAGCGCTTTGTGAGTGACGCTTTTCAAAGAAATCTGGTACTGACAAGGTTTAAGACCTGTTAAAGCAAAACGTCCGCTTTTACTGGTAAAGAATGTAAGAGGCTCCGCCGCTTCTTCATCAATACATTTTGCAGTACCCACTTGTAATGCCAAAGGTTCGTTTTCAGTTGTTTTCAGCGTTGCAATGATAGAAATATTTGCATCGGTGCCAACGGTCACAACATGGCCGCTCTTGTATGAAGGATAAAATGTGATTGCACCCGCCCCAATATCATAACCAGGCGCTAAATCATCGACATCAAGTGTCACTGTGGAATTATCGTAAGCGTTGATATCACTGAGTAATATTGTATTAAAGTCAGCATTACTTGCTCTGTATTGCGATTCTGTTCTACCTAAACTGATCTTTTTGCCGGATAAACTACTATGAGCAGATACTAAGGCAAAACTATCTTCAATTGGCTTTCCAACAGTCCAACTTGTATTTGCAAATGCAAGACTTGCAGCACCACTTAAGCGGCTTTGATGATAGGCTGTACGCGAGTTTAACTGTTTGTAATAAGTTCCGTGATCAAAACTTGCTAGAAAACGGTTAGCATTATATTGGGTATTTAGATCAAAAATAGCTTCGTTTAGCTCATTCCTTTCAAGTCCAGATCGAACGCTCAATGCTCCTACATATCGTTGATTACCATCTTGATTAAACTCAAAGCGAGTCTTATCACGTTTAGATTGATGACTAAGCTTCACCCGTCGCGTATTTGAAAACTTATAAGTAATAGAGGCACTAAACCCCCATTGCGACTGTGCATTTATATCTTCCCACTGCCCTCCAAGTGAATAACGCCATTGATGGTTAAATAGCTCTGAAGAGAGCACAAGACCTGCTGATTTATCAAACTGTGCTTGATCATGGCGTCGTGAAAACGTGGAGTACAAGGATGTTTGCATTCTCGTTTCGGACACAATATTGAGGTTAGCTTGAATAAAATGTTCTCTTTGGCTTAACCCGTCACTTTGTAATCCAGAAAAACTTTGCCTACGATAATCTCGATTTGTGTATTCATAGCCCAATGTAAAGTCTATGCCATTATATGATGGGTCATTAAACGTGCTATAAACTAGGCGATAGGCATAACCATTGCTATCATTTAAACTCAATGTATTTTCAAAAGCTAATTGACCTAGTGGTGTGGCATAGATTTGTTTTAAACCAACTTGCTGAGCATCTTCATTTCCTTGTGCCGACATACCTATAGTCCAACTTGGTGTTACACCATAATCTAAATACGAAGACAGTAGTGGTTTTTCCCAAGCATAAGTTAATTTATCTCGTAGTGAGCTTGGAAAACCTAAATGGATCTCATATTCCAGCTGCCCTTGTGCAAACAAATCTAGACCTGTGGTCACTGTAAAATTAACCAATCGAACCACACCTGCGCTATCCGTTATTCGCAGCACAATATTGTTATTACCTTCGTCAAGCGGGATATCGTTCAATGAGTAAATACCTGCTGCTAAATTCAAACGTTGTACTAAACGATCATCAACAAGCACCTCAACTGATGAGGGAGACTCAAGCGTAAAGCTTTGTGATGCACTTGGACGAATCGGCCGGTCAGAAACAAGAGAGAAATCATGAGCAAGCGATAGCCCTAGCATTCTAGTAGTTGATTGAAAATAACTTCCAGAACTATAGTTATCACCAACAGAAACGCGCATCCCTTGCTCAGGTAAATCATGTATCAAACGTGTCCCAAGACGTTTAAAGGTACTTTTTTTATCATTTGACTCATATTCGGCTTCGTTCTCTAATACCCAACTGTGGAAGTTTATAACTCCTTCGGGTCTTACAGTCAGTTGCCTTTGCGTTAAATCTCGTTCTTTATCTAGTTGATACAAATAGCTAGAGCGTAGATTTAAATAGCCGCTCACGGAGGCTGGTTTTGTGGGTTTTAAGCCTTGACGGTACGATATAACACTTAGACTTTTAGGCTTTGTCATTGAAAGTGGCACAGTTATATCTAAACTAAAATCGAGCATAGAGAACGTTACTTCAATGCCTATCTTTTCTAACTTATCAACATCAATAAGCTGTTGTGAGTTAGCTTGCTTGGCAATATTTTCTAGGCTTTGCGCGAATAAAATTGGCGCAAAATGCGGCTCAATCTCAGGCCACTTCAGCACTAATTTATCCTTTGGTGTAACAATCAAAGTAATGCTGCCAATCGTGTTTTTATTAATCCGTGTATCAACCGTTAATTCAATAGGCTCTGATGTAGGATTGATCTGCCCATATATAGGTGCAGCCAAAACGAAGAAAACAAAGCAAATATAGGCACGCATGTTACTTTTTCAAAATGACTGTAGGAGAAGTTAAATCAACATGTCCTTCTTTTAATATTGGAATAGAAACATGAGAGATGGCAGAAGGCGCAAAGAAAACATCGTAGCCCAATGCTTTTAGTTGCTGTTTATCAAAAGTTAGTTGCGGCTTATCCTTGGAGCTAATAATTATTTCATACTCACTTAGACGTGAAGCCCCATCACCAAAATTACGAACATCAAAACTACATTGTTTTTCAAGACAGTTGATATTCTCAACAACTAAATTAGCCTCAAACGCTTGTTGATGTACGTGCACAATCATATTCACGTTTAATAACATTGTTAGCTGCGATACCTCGCTTGTTTGCCCAGACACAACTTGTTCAACCAAAGTAACTTGATATGTTTTATCTGTTTTAGGGGTATTACCGTTCCAGCGAAACTGAATGCGTTGCTGTTCATTTTTTGTAAGGTAAATCGTGGGTGGAAACACCCAGATCGGTGGCTCGTCAAGGTAATGGAATTGAGGCTGCTTCTTTGAAAAGTCAACCTCGTACACTTCTATTTCAAACGCTAAATCACGGTTTAACGTATTTCTTACCCTGCTATATGCTGGTTGCGAGCTCATCGTTGGATCTAAAGTAAGCACCATGGGGGTGACTTCTATAGCAAAACAAGATAGCGACATAAATAAATAAGCAACCAAACACCAGCGCATTAAAATAGCACCTCTAACTGACTATTTTGCGGTGAAAACTTAGCCGGTACTTCTATAGTTACCTCACGCTCAGAGTGTGGTAATAATAGCTTGCCGCTTAAGGCTTTACTGAGCTCTTCACCTTCTAATAAAAGCTGCTCTTCTTGATTTTTAAAAAGCCACTTTGCTTGGGAAAGGCGTATAAATTTGTCACCTTCATTTTCAAGTAATATTTTCCAAACACCCGCTTGTTCTAACTGCTTTTCTTTTACTAATAACTTAGCAGTTGCTTGTTCTGGTACGACATTAAACAGCGTTCTAAAACTTACCGACATACCAACACCAGATTGTTTAATTTCATTAATATCGACAGGAACTTGATCAACAGCTATACGATACGACTTTGATACTGATATAGCGGGATCACCAATATAGCGGACCAATACAGATTGTGTTTTTCCAGGCTGAACGATTGTCGTCATAGGAATAATCAAGAAATCTTCCTCGTTAAGCTTCAGCTCTTCATCGCCCGCCTTGTTGATTTCTAAATCAAACGCTGTGAGTTCAATAGTTAATGGTTCATTTGAATTATTCATAACCCTAATTCTTTGCTGTGAATTTGAACCTGAAGGCTTTAACTCAGCAACCATGGGCTGAACTTGGAATGCATAACTATGTAATGACCAAAAACAAGTCAAAAATATGATTAAAAAGCGCATATGATCTCCCATAAAAAAGAGCAGCATTAGCTGCTCTTTTTTTCATCAAGTTTAGTTAGCTGTAATAGCTAACATTAACGTATCAGCATAAGTACCAGAGAAAACTGGGTTTTGCGTAATAGTTAACTCGATTGTACCTGCAACACCGCCTGCAGCTAGAGCAAAAGAACCTGGCTGGCTTTGCTCAACGCTTTGGTCGTTGTGACCATTTTCAGCAACAAGTGTAAAAGCGAATGGGTTCGCATTTAATTCAGCTGTGTACCCTACCCCTTGGTCTTCGCGGTCTGCGTTTTGTAAGTGACCTTCGGCTGTCGTTAAAGACATTGTTGCGCCGTCAGCATCGTTACACTGCAAATCAAAGCCAATTGTTTTTGTTTGATCTTTTGCTAATGCAGGAAAATATGTTGTTGTGTTTACATTGCTAACTTCACAAATTGACTCAACTGCACCACCAACGTTTAGGTTTTCCGCTAAAGCAGTACCAGAAGTAAGAATAGCGATTGCTGAAAGTGTGATTAATTTTTTCATTAGTTTATTCCTTATCCATGTTATTTAAGCATTGTTTCTTAATGACTTACCAAATCCCACCTGAACTGGCGGCTGGCGTCATCTCTATACGCAAGATATCCTTATACTCACCTGCATATATTAGTGGCTCTGTTAACTCTAACTGTAAATTCATCGTTTTCTTAAACAAGATTTGGTCAATATTCAGAGTATGTGAATCAATAAGATTTCGCGCTAAGAATGATTCACTTAGCGATAGCCCTGCTACTGATAAGCTTACCCTGTACCCGTTGACTTTCCTGCCCTGTAAATGAAGTAATCCGCCATGCTCAGAATGCAATGACATCCTCATTGGTGAGTTACAGTTAATAACTAACTCAGTGCTAATCAAACCATTATGTGGAAATTGCAAATCATTTTCTTGCATTGTAAAACCGCACTTTGCTTTTATGTATCCTTCCAATGTTAAACTCACATCATCAGAGGCTACACTGTAAGAAGTGCTAAAAATGAAAAGAAATAACATGCATTTTTTCATCATTCACCCATATCCTTTGAGCAGGTTTGTTAACACGGAAGAAGTGTAAAGGAGTTTTTCTAGAAAGGTTGTTGCTATTTGCTTAGCTTATTTATGAGCTCCAAAAAAATAGACAGAGGCTGTTTATCAATACAGGCTAAACAAACGCTAATTTCATACTCACAGAGGCTAAGCCCAACACCTTATTCAGTTAACATTCAGCTTAAAATTCAGGTAATATTCAGCTTCTTCTATTAGAAATAAGGCTATAAATAGGCTTTAAACAAATACCACGACAAATCAGTTAGTTTGTATAAACAAAAATAAACTTCATAACAATTAATGACTGTATCTAAGCCTGTTTACAACCAAAAATTTCACTCTTATTGCTTTGTTTTGAGGCGTTGAACTTGCATTAATACATCTTCTGCCTTTGCGCCTAAGTAGACATAGACCGCCAATGCTAATAATAAACCGACAACTGCGAACATCATTAGAACCGCAGGTATTACGTACTCAACTTGTCCTAGAGCAGCCTTAAACATAGTAAGTAATGCCTCTATTGAGACCGCAATCAAAATCGTTGAGATAAACCGTGTGATTGTTCGTCTGGTTGAGCTGTGGCGAAAAATATCTTTATGCATGAGGATCTCTTCCTCCAAAATAGTTTTCCCCAAATCAAAAATAGCTAAAGCCAAGGTGACAAAGATAATGATAGTGAAAGGCTGAATTGGATCTGATTGACCTTGTTTTCCTAGCAAAAGAGAAAACATTCCATCAAACACCTTAAAGAGTAAGTAAATTACCAGGCAGAATAAACAACTAACAATTAACCCATAACCGGCTTTAAAATAAGGCGTCATATTTGCGCGCTGTGTATCCCCTAAGATGAACTCAATCAATTCAGTTAGGCACACATCTACAACTAGATAGTGGTTATCTAGATTATCTGTTTGTATGAACTTCACGGCCGATATGCACAAATGTTTCGTAGCGGTTGAAATATATGGCGAGGTAAAATGTGCATCTTCGTTGCTACTTGCAAGCAAAAAATAAGGGCGTGTACTCAAATCTTGCCCCGCACCTTTATGTGCTAATTCCCTATAATACTGCCGCTTGAAACAGACATTATGACCTTGTTGTATCCCTTGCTCATTTAAGCAATATTGTAATTCTAAAAATGGATATTGCTCTACTAGCTGCTGATAATTTTGTTGATTTTTAAGTGATGTTTGAATACTCGCTAAAATAGACAGCAACAAATCATGAATCAGATGTTGATGTTCTTCATATCGCTCTATCGCACTTAAATAACTCATTCTCGCCATGCTCTAAACTCACCTATAAAGTAATAACAGGTAATATAAGCAAGGAAAGCTCCAAGATTAATTTTATTTATTTTTCAGAATATTAGAAATATAAGAAAGGCTTTTTCTAAAGTAAAAGCACCAGACTAGTGCAAAGAGGGGAGAAAATGAAAAAAGCCGTTACTGTTAAGTAGCGGCTTTTCAAATTTGGTGCGGATGGGGGGACTTGAACCCCCACGGCCTAAGCCACCACCCCCTCAAGATGGCGTGTCTACCAATTCCACCACATCCGCATACAATTTTTGTATATGTTAAGCGTTATTATTACTTGAGGAAAGTAACTGCTTAACCTAATTTAGCAACGCTAATTAGTTTGGTACGTCAGAGCTTTTCTCTTCAGTAACAGGCACATCATCTTGTGCTGGCGTTACTGTTTCAACAGCTGGCGCAGCTTCTAGATTTTCCCATTCGTCAGTCTTTTTAATTTGACCAGCTGTAAGGTTACCTAGAACAATACTTAACACAAAGAATACTGTGGCAAGAATTGTCGTTGTTTTAGTCATAAAGTTACCAGCACCAGATGAACCAAACACAGTGGCAGAAGCACCTGCACCAAATGATGAGCCCATGTCTGCGCCTTTACCTTGCTGGATTAAAACCATACCAACAAGTGCTAAAGCAACGATTAAATAAACTACTAATAAAATTTCGTACATCTTATACGGTCCCTTTTGCACTCTCACAGATTGCAGTGAATGAGTCTGCTTTTAGACTTGCGCCGCCAATTAGGCCGCCATCTATATCTGGTTGTGCAAATAATAATTCGCTATTTTTTTCATTCACGCTACCACCATATAAGATGGTTAGCTGCGCGGCTAAATCGCTATCCAGTGAAGCGACTTTTTCGCGGATAAATTTGTGCACAGCTTGAGCTTGCTCAGGTGAAGCAGTTTTACCTGTGCCAATGGCCCAAACGGGCTCGTATGCTACCACAGAATTCTTTAGTGCTGCTACACCTAATTTATCAATTACAGCATCAATTTGTGCTGCAACCACTAATTCGGTTTCATTTGCTTCGCGTTGTTGCTCACTTTCGCCAACACATAAGATAGGTGTTAAGCCTACTTCTTGCGCACGGGCGAATTTTTCTGCAACACTTTGGTCTGACTCACCGTAAATACTTCGACGTTCTGAGTGACCAACTAATGTGTATGTGGCGCCTAAATCTTTTATAAGCTGCGCATCGACTTCACCCGTAAATGCACCTGCTTGATTCTCAGATACAGTCTGTGAGCCAACAAGCACATCACGTTGTAGCAAACTACTCATCAATGGGAATGGTGGAAAAACCACAATATCCAGTTCATCCGATTGAACGTTTTTAATTGCCTGAGATAATTGTTCAACGAGCTCTAATGAGCCGTTCATTTTCCAATTACCTGCAACCATTGGCTTACGTGTTGCCATAATTCCACTCCACATTAGAAAGCGGGCAAGATACTAACTCGACTTGCCCAAAGTTACAAGAGGTTATTGTTATGCCTCGGTTTGTTTGCTCACAGATTCGACAACTTGAGCGATTTTCTGAGCATTATCGAGTACAATTTTCTCTTGCTCAGCTTCGACCATTACACGCACAACGGGTTCAGTGCCTGATTTACGAAGTAATACACGCCCAGTGTTACCAAGTTTTTCTTCAACCTCAGCCACACAGTCAATCACCGCCTGAGCTTGTGTAGGGTCGGTTCCTTGAGGATAACGAACATTAATCATTTTCATTGGGTACTTTGTGAAACCCGCGCCTAGGTCTTGTAATGTTTTATTTTGTGCAACCATTGCTGCAAGCACTTGTAAGCTCGAAATAATGCCATCGCCTGTACTAATTAGATCAAGGTTTAATACATGGCCTGAGCTTTCACCACCAATTTTCCACCCTTTCTCTTGTAGTAGCTCCATTACATAGCGGTCACCGACTTTGCTTCTGGCAAAATCAATACCGCGTGATTTAAGCGCGTTTTCAAGTCCCATATTAGACATGACAGTACCAACAACACCACCACCTAGCATGTCATCGTTTGCAGCTTGGCAAGCAATAATGTAAACAATGTCATCACCATCAAATACACGGCCATTGTGATCAACCATCATGACACGGTCGCCATCACCATCATAGGCAATCCCTACATCAGCATTGTGTTCAAGCACTTTACGTTTAAGTGTCTCAACATGAGTGGCACCACATTCAAGGTTAATATTTACTCCATTCGGCTCGCATGCATGACAAATTACTTCTGCGCCTAGTTCTCGCATCACGGATGGTGCAATGTGGTAGGTAGCACCGTTGGCACAATCGAGCACTATTTTTAACCCTTCAAGTGATAATCCTTGCGGGAATTGGCTTTTACAGAACTCAATATAGCGACCATCGGCCGTTTCTAAGCGGCGTGCTTTTCCGAGTTTATCGGATGCAACACACGTCATTGGCTCATCCATCATAGCTTCAATTTCTAGCTCCACATTATCAGGGAGTTTTAAACCCCGGCTAGAAAAGAATTTAATACCATTATCATGATATGGGTTATGAGAAGCGCTAATAACAATACCCGCTTCAGCACGGAATGTTTGTGTGAGGTATGCAACAGCTGGAGTCGGCATAGGCCCGAGTAAAACCACATCAATACCTGCGGCAATTAAGCCTGCCTCAAGAGACGTTTCTAACATATAGCCTGAGATGCGCGTATCTTTACCAATGATCACTTTTTTAGTGCCAATCTTTGATAAAACTCGCCCTGCAGCCCAGCCTAGTTTTAAAGCAAACTCAGGGGTGATTGGGTATTCCCCAACCATACCGCGAACACCATCCGTGCCAAAATATTTTCTTGTTTTACTCATTTAAAAATCCTTTATTACACGCCTGCCAAACGGTTAAGGCATCAACAGTTTCTAATACATCATGAACACGAATGATCTTTGCGCCATTTTGTGCAGCAATAAGTGCGCCGGCTAGGCTACCAGCTAAGCGCTCACTCGTGTCTCTATTTAGTAAATTACCTATCATAGACTTTCGAGATAAGCCCGCCAAAACAGGTAGTTTGAATTGATTAAAATCATCGAATTTGTCGAGGATTTGATAGTTATGTGCCAACGATTTTCCAAACCCAAAACCTGGGTCTAGTATAATTCGCTCTCGCTGAATACCCGCTTGCTCACACGCTTCGATACGCGCAGCAAAAAAGCTATTGATATCAGCAAACAAATCATCGTATTGCGGGGCCATTTGCATTGTGCGAGGCTGCCCTTGCATGTGCATTAAGCACACTGCCACATCTGGGTACTGAGCAAGCACCTCAATGGCACCATGCTCTTGAAGAGCTCGCACATCATTTATAATATCTGCACCTGCTTCTATAGCTTGGCGCATTACTTCACTTTTGCTGGTATCAATTGAAATAACACAATCACTGTGTTCACGAAGCGCTTTTACAAGAGGAATAACTCTTGCTAATTCATCTTCTAACGAAACATCTGGTGCGCCAGGACGGGTTGACTCACCACCAATATCAATAATTAAGGCGCCTTGCTCTAGTAGTGTATTGGCCTGATTGACAGCGCTGTCTAATTGGCAATAGCTGCCGCCGTCTGAAAATGAATCGGGTGTGACATTTAAAATCCCCATCACAACAGGGGAGTCGAGGTGTAAAGTGCGACCTCGTGGTAAGTTAAGAACGGTCATTTATCACCTTTACGGCATGTATAGCAATGGCTAAGATACATTTGAGTAAACAGTTATAGCTATTTCGCTAATAAATATTATTGCAAAGACGGTATCTTAAAATTTGTCTACAAAAAAGCCCCGGCATTCGGGGCTTTTGCTTGTACTATTTTAACGATTATTCCGCTTTATCATCAAGGCTTGTTTCATCCTTTTTGGCTGAATCATCATTTTTCGGCTCTTGTGAGACTGGCTCAGCCGGCTTTTCTGTACTTTTCTTCTCGTCCGGTCTGCGATCATGCATGTCACGAGGCTCGCGAACTGGCTTACGTTCCATAAGATCGTCTATTTGACCTGCATCGATTGTTTCATATTTCATCAATGCATCTTTCATTGCATGTAAGATATCAATATTATCTTTTAAGATTTGTTCAGCACGTTCATAGTTACGGTCAGAGAACAAGCGCACTTCACTATCAATAACTTTTGCTGTTTCATCCGACATGCTCATCGAGCGGCTTCCACCACCACCCATGTACATTTCGTTTTGGTCTTCAGCATAAAGTAATGGACCAAGCTTTTCACTCAAGCCCCACTGAGTCACCATTTTACGAGCGATGTCAGTAGCACGTTCGATATCGTTACTTGCACCTGTCGTCACTTTATCTTCACCGTATATAAGTGCCTCAGCGATACGACCACCGTACAAGCTCGAAATCATTGACTCTAAAAGCTCTTTAGAGTGGCTAACACGGTCTTGCTCAGGCAGGTACATTGTTACACCCAATGCACGACCGCGAGGGATAATAGACACTTTATAGACTGGATCGTGTTCAGGCACCATACGACCAACAATCGCGTGACCCGCTTCATGGTAAGCAGTCATTTCTTTCTCTTGCTCACTCATCACCATGGTCTTGCGTTCAGCGCCCATCATGATTTTGTCTTTGGCGGCATCAAATTCAGCCATGCTGACAACACGCTTGTTACCACGCGCTGCATATAATGCTGCTTCGTTTACTAAGTTAGCAAGGTCAGCCCCCGAGAAACCAGGTGTACCGCGTGCAATAACTGCTGCTTCTACGTTGTCACCTAATGGTACTTTGCGCATGTGAACTTTAAGAATCTGCTCACGACCACGAATATCAGGTAAACCAACCACAACTTGACGGTCAAAACGACCAGGACGTAATAATGCAGGGTCGAGTACATCAGGACGGTTAGTTGCGGCAATAACGATAATACCTTCATTACCTTCAAAGCCGTCCATTTCTACAAGCATTTGGTTAAGTGTTTGCTCACGCTCATCGTGACCACCACCCATGCCAGCGCCACGTTTACGGCCTACGGCATCGATTTCATCAATAAAGATGATACAAGGTGCTGCTTTTTTAGCTTGCTCGAACATGTCACGTACACGTGATGCACCCACACCAACGAACATTTCTACGAAATCAGAACCTGAGATTGTGAAAAACGGCACTTTTGCTTCACCTGCAACGGCTTTGGCTAGTAACGTTTTACCTGTACCTGGAGGACCTACCATGAGCACTCCTTTCGGAATGCTACCACCTAATTTTTGGAATTTAGATGGATCACGTAAGAAATCAACAAGCTCAGTAACGTCCTCTTTTGCTTCATCACAGCCAGCAACATCAGCAAAGGTTGTTTTAACTTGGTCTTCGCTCATTAGGCGCGCTTTACTCTTACCGAAAGACATCGCACCTTTACCGCCACCACCTTGCATTTGACGCATGAAGAATATCCACACACCAATTAGCAGCAGCATTGGGAACCAAGAGATTAAAATGCTGGCGAGGAAAGATTGCTCTTCAGGTTTTACACCCTTTACATTCACATTGCTTTTCAAAAGATCATTTAAAATATCTTTATCGTACATCGGCATGATAGTTTGAAAGCGCTCACCATTAGTTTTGGTGCCGGTAATCGTACCTGAACTACTTTCAATAGAAACCTCTTGAATAGCGCCACTACGTGCATCGCTAACAAACTGGGTATAACTTGTTTGGCGATCAGCCTGATCGCCACCATTAAAGCTCTGAAAGACTGACATTAGCACAACTGCAATGACCAGCCAGAGTATTAGATTTTTCGCCATATCGCTCAAGGGGTTAACCTCTTGTATCCAATTAATATAAATTCAACTTAACGCAGCACAACTGTACTACAGTTTGTATCCCGTCGCCACTATATAAACTTCCCGAGAACGGGCACGCGATGCATCAGGCTTTCTGATCTTGACCGCTTTAAAGCTATTACGTACGTCCTGTAAGTATTGATCAAACCCTTCACCTTGGAAAACTTTCACACAAAAAGCACCATTTTTCTTCAAAACTTGGTGACACATATCTAATGCAAGCTCAACTAGATACATGCTTCCTGCCTGATCAACCGATGTATTACCACTCATATTGGGAGCCATGTCAGAAAATACAACATCCACATTTTTCCCATCAATGCGCGTTAATAGCGCATCTAATACCGCTTCTTCTCGAAAGTCACCTTGCAAAAAGTCTACGCCTGCTAACGAATCCATTGGCAAGATATCACAGGCAACAACTTGGCCTTTATCACCCACCTTTTCAGCAAGATACTGTGACCAACTTCCTGGAGCAGCACCTAAATCAACCACGGTCATGGCTGGTTTAATTAATTTATCTTTATTTTGAATTTCATCTAATTTGAATACCGCACGAGAGCGCCAACCTTTCTTCTGCGCTTCGTGAACATAAGGATCGTCAAAATGTTCCTTCAGCCATCGCTTAGAACTAGCTGAATGTTTTTTATTTGCCATAAAATTAATACGTAACTAATTAGTAATATTCTCTAGATGGCGTTAGAATACCCTTAATTCAAGCCATATTCAGCAAAATTTGTAACATCATGAAATTATCGAACAAACAAAAGCAGTTTTTAAAAGGTCAAGCACACAGTTTAAAGCCTGTGGTATTACTTGGCGCAAACGGTTTAACCGAAGGCGTTTTAGTTGAAATTGAAAGCGCTCTAGATATCCACGAGCTTATTAAAGTAAAAGTACCAACGGATGAACGTGAAACAAAAGTATTAATTTTCGATGCAATTGTTCGCGAAACCGGTGCTGTGAAACTTCAAACAATTGGCCATACCATTGTTCTTTACCGTCAAAGTGAAGAGAAAAAGATTCAATTACCTCGCGGTTAAGATTGAAAGCCAATTCTATAAAAAGCCAGCTTGCTGGCTTTTTTAATGCCTAGACGAAATATATAACTAGTTCGATTCACTTTCTCGCGCATATTTCAGTGTGCGATTGATAAATTCTGTTGTTAGCTCATTAATCAACCCGGTTTCCGCATTAAGCACTAAACTAAAACCAATATTTAAATGTGGAAAAACAACTAAGTCACTGCGGTAACCTTGTACCCAACCACTATGATAATAAAGTATTTCACCATCGTAATCATATACTCGCCAACCAAGGCCGTAGTAGGCATCTTTTACATGCCCTCGCCATACCCGACGACGTGTTTCTTTTTTTGTATGGGTGTATGGTCGCGTTTGTTTTATAAGTGCATCCAGCGGCAATACATCAGGGTACTGGCCTAGCTGCGCATTTAACCAAATCGCCATATCACTAGCGCTGGCATTAACCCCCGCAGCGGCCGCTACCTTGTAGTAATTCTTTTTTAAGCGAGAGGTGTACCAACGCTTTCTTCCTCTTACATGAGGGTGAGCATAATTATTGTCACGCACCATACCTTCGTAGCCTACACTCGCATCCGTCATTTTTAATGGTGCAAAAATATATTCAGCTATCCAATGGGCATAATCCATTTGAGTTGTTTTATAAATAATTGAATCTATGAGACTGAACATAACATTCTGATAACCATAGCACTCACCCGGTTTGCAAATAGGTTCGACAGTTAAAAGCTGTTTAACAATGTCTGGGTAACTCATTCTTGATTCTATTAAATTGTCGTAGGCATTTGGCACTAAACCGCTTGAATGGCTCAGAATATGATAAATTTTTAAATCATCTTTATAGACAGTATTATTGAATTCAGGAATGAACTTACTGATCGGATCATCAATATTGAACTCTCCCTGAGCCGCAAGCTTTGATGTCAATGACCCTGCAAATGTTTTAGAAACTGAAGCCAAGCGAAATCGTGTATGTTTATCTACTTTTCGCCCTTTTGATATTTTAGTTCGGCCAATACCTTGGATAAAGTCTTCCTCACCCACTTTAACAATAGCCAAAGAACCACCCGGAATTCCTTTGGCTCTTAATTTTCCTCTTAAATATTTATTGTACTCGCTAACGAAGGGCTGCCAATTTGAGTCACTGCCTGCAGCATGCCCACTGAAAAGAAGGAGAAAAAAAGAAGAAAAAAGAAAGATAATTAAAGTGAGCGTGTACTTCATTCGTTATTGTTTTAGTCTGTTTCGGAAGTTTCTCATTACATAATATCATGAACTTTTGCTTCGACTAACGTACAATACGCACAATATTAACTTTTTTATGGGTAGACTTTTCTTTATGCGCTTACTTGTAGTACTGCTTTTTACAATTATATCAGCTGGTTGCGCCCTAAAACCAGAGCCGGCGCCTTTATTAGCGATGCCAGAAAAACCGTCGCTTAAAAGCCAACGTTTCCAAATTGAGTATAAAACTGAACATGCAGCCCCAAAAGTTAAATCGGTACAACTACCTGCGCATACAGTAAATACAAACCAAACAGTTTCAATTGTTGCTGATAAAACGAGTGTTACAGATACTTTATATGCGCAAATAACAGAAGCATTAAATGAAAAACAATTAAAAGTTGTACAAAATGGACAAGCAGATTACACATTGTCAATCCACCAGCTAGATTTAGAACTTGTTGACGATACCGAATACCAATTAGTGACACCTGAAAAACCATTGCCACTTTTTGATCAAGTAGCAGAGCAATTCCCAACTCAACAATGTGCCACTATTCAAGCACAGGTGAGTATGCGACTAACCCATAAAAAAACAGGCGATGTTGTATGGTTTGCGAAGTCATCTATAGACAGTGCAAGCTTTCACCGTGAGCCACTCATCTATAGCTTTGAGCAACAGCAATTGATCAAGAACGAACTAGAAGTTGCCAGCTTCGTCAATGAGCAAAATACGGAACAAGCGCGTATGTCGCGTATAAACAATACCGATATTGTGATACCTCAATACCAAACAATTTCTCGCATGAGTGCTTTAACAAAAGAGCAAGGCCCATGTAATCGTACTGAAATCAGTGCTCTTACGCCTATGATGCAGTATTACCTTACAAGTATCTTAATCGATAAAATTAAAGTTCAATAAAAAGTTGGTGTTTGCACTTAGCAAAAGTGCAAACACCTATTTCTTACTTCTAAGCTACACTTCCCTAACACCTTTACGACTCGACTACACTTTTTTACAGATTTTGGGAACTCCTTAACAATATACTAATTGCGTATATAATGATGACTTCACTTATTTGTAACAAGGACAACACACTTGCAAACCAGCCGCGCCATACTATTTTTTTGCTTATCTTTATTGGCAACATCGACCCATGCAAGCAACCGTTACTACGCTGATAATACGTTAGAACCCAGCCAAGGTTTTGCATGGGATTGGGGAATTGGGGCTGGTTACTATATCGAAGACTCTTATTTAGTCGGTATGGACTCTTACAATGACGGCTTTGAGCCAGACATTCACCTTGCCCTTTCCTACGACCACTTTTACCTTGATTATGATCAAAGCCAATTAAGTGGTGGATTAACTATTGGCTACAGCATAGTTGATAAGTTTGAATGGGGACTGGACCTAGTTGGTACAAATATTCAATCTGGGTTTGATGAAACAGGCTTAGCCTTTTACGAAGAAGATGTAATCGAAGAGCTTGCTGGTATTAAAAGCAGAGATTATGACTTTGATGTTGGACTGCGCCTATCAAGACGTTTTGATAATTCACAGATCTCTTTTGAGTATTTGCATGATATTTCAGGCGCGCACAACGGCTGGGTGATGAACAGTTTCTTTAGTCAAATAATTCCTTGGCGTAATTGGGAGTTTCGTTCGGGTATCGGTTTAAGTGCTTATTCTGAAGACTTTACTAACTATTATTTTGGTATTACTGCTTCTGAAGCCAATTCAAATAGACCTGTATACACCCCAAGCACATCATACAGTCTTATCTTTGAGTTTCATGCTGAGTACCCAATAAACCAAAACTGGGTATTTTTAACTGGCTGGCTATCAACATGGTTTTCTGATGATATTCATCAAAGCCCAATTGTCTCCCAAGAATATCAGCACAAAGCCAAGGTAGGCCTGCGCTATGTTTTTTAAATACTATTTCTTATTAGCGCTCCCTATCGTCAGTGTCAAAGCGCAAGAGCAGCCCAATGAAGAGGCAAGCCTTGTGTCACTGCCTGACACATGTGTTGCCCTGCGTGAAGGACGTAATTGCTATGCCGATGTAGAAGTATCATGGCATCAACCAAAGGGTAATTACTGCTTACGCGACGGTCACACAAAACATATTATGCAGTGTTGGCTTATGCAACAAACTGGCCTTTTTCGCTATCAGTTTGACTCTGCTGAAACGGTCAATTTTGAATTGGTCAATAGTAACAATGGCAAGGTCGTTGATACCACTGAAATACAGGTGCAGTGGGTGTATCAAAATCGTCAAAAGAAACGCCGTTGGCGTCTGTTTTAATTGTTTGGAGTAAAAGATGGAACATTATGGCACTATTCTGCTCGTAGAAGATGATATTTCACTGGCTAAGTGGGTCGCAGAGTACTTAACTGAGCAAGGCTATAAAACGACAATTTGTCAACGTGGCGACCAAGTAATTGAGCAAGTCAGAGCGACACCACCGGACTTAGTTTTATTAGATATCATGCTGCCTGGTCAAGATGGTATTAGTGTGTGCCGAGAGTTGAGACAGTTTTACCAAGCGCCTATTATTATGCTCACAGCCAGAGACGATGAAATGGACGAAGTAATTGGCCTTGAAGTCGGCGCAAGTGATTACATGATGAAACCTGTACGACCACGAGCACTCTTAGCCCGTATAAAAACGGCCTTACGTGCAAATATTGATAACAAAGAGCCGCTCTTAGAAAATCCAAACATAACTGTTGGCAAACTTACTGTAGATACCGAATCACGCACTGTGTTTCTTGCTGATCAAGAAGTGCATATTTCAAGTGCGGAATACCTATTGCTGCATTATTTGGCAAGCAATGCAGGTCAGGTTGTGTCGCGCGATGCCGTGTTTAAAGCAACAAAAGGCAGAGAGTATGATGGCTTAGACAGAAGTGTCGATGTGCTTATTTCGTCACTGCGCAAAAAATTTAATGATGATCCCCAACACCCTGAAAAAATTAAAACCATCTGGGGGCGTGGCTACTTGCTCGTCGCGACAGCGTGGCAATAGATGATATAACGCGTGAAAAAGTTTTATATTTCATTACTGGGCAGTGCACTGCTATCAATCATCATATTGGGCTGGCTAATTGACGCATTTAGCCAGCAAACTCATCAACCGCAAGATACTTTTCATAGCCAAACCCAAATGATTAAAGGGTTTACTAAACAGTTGTCGGTACTACCTGCGGATAAACGCGCGAATGCAATCAAGCAACTAGAGCAAGATTTCAACGTGCAACTAGAGTATCGCTCAACTCAAGCATTAGCACTTCCTCATTCTTTGCTCTCACAAATTACAATGCCTACAGGCTTAATACTTGAAGATCAACAAGGATACTACTTACTCTATAGCGAGCAAGCACTTGGCTCACATCATCTTAAAATGCGTTTAGAGAAAGCGCATTTACATGATCAAGGGAATGATGTTCTCCTTACCCTACTCTTCTATGCTGGGTTATGTGTCTTTATGGGCTTTATTATTACTCCACTTGCAAAACGTCTCAGCATCCTTAATGATGCCGCGCAACGCTTCGCCAAAGGTGATTTAACAACCCGCATTAAACCATCTCATTTTACCTATATTAAAGACGTCGAGCTCACCTTCAATCGCATGGCGAATCAAATAGAGAAACTACTTGATGAAAACAAGCTAATGGCTTCGAGTTTATCGCACGACATTAGAACGCCTGTTGCTTGCCTACGCTTCGGTCTAGATGCCGCACAAGACTGTACTAATGAAGAAAAGCGTCTTGAGTACTTATCTCGAATGGAGCAAGATTTAGATCAAATGGAATCAATGCTAAAAAGTTATCTCGCTTTTGCTACCTTAGAGCAAAAAGCAAATAAACTAACCTTCAGCGAATCTGACCTAGAAAACTACTTACTTAGCTTGATTCAACAAGTTCACCCTAAGCTTGAGCAAGGTTCATTACGTATCAGTCACGACATAAAACAAGGACATATATGTGCCGACTTAGATTGGTTAGCACGTGCGATTGTAAACCTATTAAGTAATGCATGTGACTTTGCACGTTCCGAAATAGTTTTATCAGCCTCCTACAACCAAGACTTGGTTACTATTAAAGTAGAGGACGATGGCCCAGGAGTGCATAAAAAAAACTGGGGGAAAATATTCAGTCCGTTCTTTCAAGAACAGAGTCACCGAAATCGTGATGGTGAAAGCTATGGCTTAGGCCTGGCGATTGTTGCAAAAGTGGCTGATTGGCATCATGGCACTGTCAGCGTATCAAAAAGCCAGTCTCTTGGTGGCGCATGCTTTACCCTCAGTATTCAAAATAAAAGCCTTTGAATATGTTTCAATTGTGTTAATTGTTACGTATTGTATTAGCTAATTGAACGAAATATATGCTGGTAGCAGATTCGAGGCGATTACAAGTAAAAATGCCCACTATTAACCCTTTTTATTTAGTGTTAATTCAAGTAGATTGTCAGCGCCGTCACAAATAGAGAAGTAACAACAATATGAGCGCATCACGTGGGGAGTTCAGCTCCCGCTTTGGATTTATTATGGCCGCAGCAGGCTCCGCTGTTGGCTTAGGAAATATTTGGGGTTTCCCTACACAAACAGCAAGTAATGGCGGCGCAGCATTTTTAGTTGCTTACTTAGTCCTTGCATTTTGCCTAGCTTACCCAGCATTAATGGCAGAGCTTGTTATAGGCCGTCATGGCCAAGCCAATGCTGTCAGCTCCCTAAGAAAAGTGACAAACCAGCCATGGCAGAAAAAATTTGCTTTTGTAGTTGGCTTTGGCGGTATTATTTGTGCTGGTTTAATTTTAAGTTTTTATGCCATCGTAGCTGGCTGGATGCTCAGTGCAACATTAGAGCCGGTAGCACAATTAACGGGTCAAGAACCTGCTATCACTTGGTTAAGTGAGCAGTCACTATCAAGAAACCTAATTTTTACAGCTGCGTTTATTATTTTGACCGTTGCTATTATTTCTAAAGGTGTTGAAAACGGCATTGAAAAATGGTCAAAGCGCCTAATGCCTGCCCTATTAGGCATTTTGTTTATGCTTATCATTTACGTGATGACCCAAGATGGCGCAATTGAAGGTTTAAAAGCCTACTTAGTGCCTGACTTTTCATCTATTTTAAACCCAGAGCTGTTAGTTAATGCCCTTGGACAAGCATTTTTCTCGTTATCTTTGGGCACCAGTGTGATGATCATCTACGGCTCATACATTAGCAAAAAAGAGAATCTCGTATCCCTAGGTGCTTATGTTACTTTGATCGATGTGTTTATTGCCTTTGTAGCCGGTTTATTGATTATTCCTGCGATGTATGTTGCACAGGCACAAGGCGTACAGATTTTCTCTGCTGAAGGCGTACTACTGTCTGAAGATACGTTAGTGTTTCAAGTGCTGCCTGCACTTTTCACCAGCATGGGGGATGTGGGTATTTTCGTTGGCTTTGCCTTCTTTGCTTTAATGAGTATTGCAGCGTTAACTTCATCTATTTCAATGCTGGAAGCACCCGTCTCTTATGCAGTTGAGCGCTTTGCTCTAAAACGTGTGCAAGCGACATGGTTAATTGGCGGTATTATTGCCCTTGTCAGCTTTACGATCGTTTTCAACTTAGGCACATTGTTTGGCTTTGTGATCACACTAACCACTAAGATTGGCCAACCAATTTTAGGATTAATGTGTTGTATATTTGTAGGTTGGATTTGGCACCGTGCATCTTTATTAAAAGAAATTCAACAAGGCTGCCCAGAAGCTGCAAATAGCTTCTTCTGGAAAGTGTGGCCATGGTATATCAAATTCATTTGTCCATTGGCCATTGCACTGGTATTTGCAAACTCGCTGTTAAGCTAAGAGGTTACTTGAAGTAGCCCTTTCCTTTGGGCTACTTCAAACACATATCCTGATGTGGAATACCGTCTTCTAAGTAATCATCACCGACATTTTTAAAGCCAAACTGTTGATAAAAGCCCGTTAAATAACATTGAGCACCTATCAAAATAGCCTTTTCTGGCCAGCGTTGCTGACATGTCTCTATAGCCATTTTCACAAGTTTACTTGCCAGTCCTTCTCCCCTAAATTGCTCAGCAACAAGCACACGACCAAACGCACTGAACTGCTCATTTTTGTCATAACACCGAGCGTAGGCAGCCAGCTGTTGTTCTTTGAACACAAAGACATGCTGAGTCAGGTCATGGTTATCAACCTCGTCAATCTCTGGGTAAGCACAGGTTTGCTCAACAACAAACACCTCAACCCGTGCTCGTAAAATCGCGAATAACTCATCTTTACTGAGTTCAGTGTAACTTTTAACAGAAAACATAAGATTCCTCTTGCAAGACAAAAAACCCAGCCGTAGCTGGGTTTAAAGTATATTAATTCGATTGAGCCCTAAGCGAATAACCGCTCTAATTGGTCACATAATTGCGACAGGTTTACGTGATCGTGCTCTATCGTTAAATCAACATAACCATCCCCTCTAAAAGCACGGTCTAATTCAATTAACACATGCGTTTTATGAGCTTCTGGCACAAATGACAATTCAACTTCTTGTAAACCAAAAAGGCTACGACTATCTGGACGATACTCAAGTTCTTGATAACACCCTGAGTGAGATTGAAACGTAGGTGCGCGTAAGTAACCCTTTTCAACATCTGCCTTGACTAGGTTAAAACCTAACTTATCCATTGCGTGCATAAACGTGCTAACAGCATCATTCGGATAAATATGCAATGAGTCACGATCCGTTGGATCAAGCGCCATATCAATATCAAGACCCGTTTCTAACCAAACATGCGATTGATTATAGCCAGCGTTAATTTCCGTGATTGGGGTCTCTGAATGCAAGCGTGCTTCAAACGGAATATGCTTTTCCTCGCCCGCTGCAATCGTGCCGACATCCGTGATACGCCATTTTTCGATCACATGATTTGTAAAATACTCACCATCTTCACCTTCAACTTTCACACGCGTCATTAATGCTAAGTCTAAGCCAGTAATATCTTGCTCTACATCACCGCCTTTAATAACGATAACGGCATTAAATTTTTGGCCTGGCTGTAAATGCTCTGTTTCCAGTACAGTGTCTACCTTTGCTGCACCAATACCTACTGATGCAAGGATTTTCTTAAACATCTTTTCTCCTTAAGCCGTCTCTTTTCTAATTGGCTTAAATTCCTTTGTTGTTGCATCTTAACCACAATTAAAAGCTAATGTCAGCGAAAAAATGATGCTTTTAGCGCATTAATCAATAAATAGTGCGTAAGTGTTCATTTTTTAGACTCTTTATATTCGATATTGTTTTCCATTAGTGAATATTTCGCTACACTCCTAACAAATGAAGTCAAAAGAAGAATTATGGAACTAATATACTTTGCTACTGCGTTCGTATGCGGCTTTGCTGTCTATCAGTTAAAGCTCCCCCCTTTAATTGGTTTTTTATTAGCAGGATTTGCGCTTAATTTATATGGCTATAAAACCACTGAATTACTCAACACATTAGCGAACTTAGGCGTAACCTTACTGCTATTTAGTATTGGCTTAAAATTAAAAGTTTCTAACCTTATAAAACCACAAGTATGGGCACCTGCATCAATGCATATTGTGTTGAGTAGCACGCTTTTTAGTGGCTTTATGCTGTTACTTGGTGCATTCGCACTTCCTCTTTTTAGCGAACTGACTTGGCAAAGTGCACTCTTGGTTGGTTTTGCGTTTAGCTTTTCAAGTACTGTGTTTGCCGTTAAGGTCCTTGAAGAACGGGGAGAAATGTCTAGTCTACATGGCAAAATTGCAATAGGTATCTTGGTAATGCAAGATATATTCGCAGTTATTTTCTTAGCAATTAGTACAGGTAAAGCACCTAATATTTGGGCATTAGCATTATTGATAGGGCTTCCGGTTCTGCGCCCTATTATGTTTTGGATTTTAAACCGCTCTAAGCATGGTGAACTACTGCCTTTATTTGGCTTTTTCTTTGCGCTGGTTTTAGGGTATCAAGCCTTTGAATTTGCGGGGCTCAAAGGTGATTTAGGTGCGCTTATCATCGGGATGATGTTTGCCCCTCACAAAAAAGCAGGTGAGCTATCAAAATCACTACTAAATCTGAAAGATATCTTGCTTGTTGGCTTCTTCCTAAACATAGGTTTGAACGCAGAGCTTACCGCGCATGCTGTATTGGTGGCGATGGTGATTATTTTAGTGTTACCAATTAAAGTTGCACTCTATTATGTTTTAACCAACGCCTTCAAATTACGTGCACGTACTTCACTGCTTAGCGCATTTAGCCTTGCTAACTATAGTGAGTTTGGTTTAATCGTTTGTGCCGTTGCTGCCAGCAGTAATATGATCACCTCCGAATGGCTCGCGGTTATGGCGATTGCCGTATCAATTACTTTTATTTTGGCATCTCCTTTAAATAAACGCTCTAACGAAATTTATGTAAAGATTGAGCACTGGCTACTTAAATTTGAAAGTAATAGCCGCTTAACCGAAGAATTACCAGTGAACTTAAACGACACCAAAATTGTTATTTTTGGTATGGGCCGTATTGGTACGGGGGCGTACGAAACTATTAGCCAAACACATCCAAATCTCGTTGCTGGCATTGATATTAAACCTGATGTGGTGGATAAGCACATTAAACGAGGGCGCCGCGTTCTTTTAGCTGACGCCACAGACCCTGACTTTTGGCAACGGGTAAACCACTCTCATGTTGGCATGGTTATGCTTGCGATGCCAAAACACATGCAGAATATTTTTGCCCTAGAGCAGCTAAAAGCATCGGGATACCAAGGCCAAGTAACGGCTATTGCAAATTACCCAGACCAGCAAAAAGAGTTAGAAGATATGGGTGTAGATTCTACCTATAACTTTTATCTAGAAGCGGGTAGCGGCTTTGCCGAGCACGTAAAACAAAAACTTTTCTCATAATGTAAAAAAATAATTCTCAGGGCCTATATTTGGTACTGAGAATTATTTTCATTATATTCAGCGACTTGCTATTGCTATTTTCAGTACGCTCTAATAGCCGTACCTAAAGCAGGTCAAGCTTATTTACAAAGCTTTACATCCAGATTAGCCATCCAATCTAAAAAAAGAGTAAACTCGCTATATGATACTTTGCTAAGTATCTATTTTTAGCACAAAAAAGTTTATTAATTCTGTTTACGATTTCATTTGTGCGACTACTGTTAAGCTAATTGAGGTTGTTTAAGATGAAAGATAAGTTTACCAGTGCGTTAAAAGTAAACGCAGATGATGCTTGTTCGGGGAAACTTATTGACATACAACGTCGACTGGATGAGTTACAGCAAGATGGCATGAGCGCAACAGACATTAGAACTGTATTGTTTAATAAAATGCTCGATGTTTATCAAGTGCCAAATGATCACTTTCTTCGAGAGGGTAAAACCCCCGCTCGAATTGATGACCCAAGTATTGTTACTAAATTAAAAGAACTTGGTTTTTCTAAAAAAAGTCGTCACCAATTACATTAAGTTTTTTCGTCATCAACGAAATAAACGCGACGCTATTGTGGGGGCCTATCTCCCTCACTAAATAGGCTGTTTCTTGCCCGTCACAGCCTATTTTCTCTCCCCTTTTTACCGTATCATTTAGCTTTACAATTCTTTGAGATAAAGATGGATACAGCTCAACTTAAACAAGCCATTAATACGAAAATGCCATTTGGCAAGTACGCTGGACGCCCTCTTTTGCTATTGCCTGAACCTTATTTGGTGTGGTTTAAGCGACAGGGCTTTCCAGCAGGTCAGCTTGGTGCTCAGCTCGCAATGATTTATGAAGTAAAACTAAACGGATTAGAGCAAATGTTGATGCCTCTTTTAGACAATAAATAATTTTATTTTTGAGAACTTTTTTGCTAACTGACGGTCTATTAATTTGCTACTTGTTTATTTTTGGTTTTAACCTCAAAAAAAGCGCCTCAAGGCGCTTTTTTTATATCTACATAAGTCATGTAAATTGATAATAATGGTTAATCACTTTAAACGACTTAACTTATTACTCTCAGCGTTAAAGCTTTATTATCCAACAGTATGCTTTATCAAAACTCAATAATGTTCTGTATTAAATAAGCGGATGGTAAACTTTGCACCGCCTAACTCAGAGTCACTCACTTCATACGTACCACGATGCCAACTGATAATTTTAGCAACAATCGCCAACCCTAAGCCAAAGCCACCTGTTTTCTTATCTCTACTTTTATCTAAACGCGTGAATGGTTTAAACACACTCTCCCACTCACTTTTAGCGATTCCAGGTCCATCGTCTTCAACGGTTATGACAAGCTCTTTATTATGCTCTTCTAGGGAAACAATGATTGTATGTGCAGCATACTTTTGCGCATTACCTAATAAGTTTTGAATACAGCGAGCCATAAAGTGCTCATCACACTTATAAATTAAGCTAAGCGGTGCCTTTATTTGCACGTCTATATCTGTCGCAAACTCAAGTTTATTAACCACACTGGTAACGAGGGCAGTTAAATCACATGAGCGGTTGATAAGGTTAGGCTTGTGGGATTCTAAACGTGCATACTCAAGCATTTCTGACACTAACGCTTCAAGTTCAACAATATCTGCATGCATATTGTCTAAATAGGTAAAAGACTGCTCATTCTCTACTTGTTCTTCAAGCATTGCTATTGCGAATTTCAAACGCGCTAGCGGCGTTCTAAATTCATGAGAAACTGATGAGGTTAGCTCCTGCTGTGCTGCTAATAAGTATTGAATACGCTCTTGCATGGCAGATAAAGTATCGGTGATCGGTAAGAAAAAAGACTTTGAAGCATCATGTAATTCAAAATCTTGCGCACCACCTACAGCCTCACAAGCAAGGGTCAGCTTATTAAAATCTCTCCACAGTAAAAAACTCCATAAGCCTACGGGAACACCGACGACCATCAATAGTAAAAAATAAGGCCAGACAGAGCTAAAGCTTGGGTTTGATACAGTTAATGGACCAATCTGGAGTAATTGCTGATCGCTGAGAGTTATGTACCAAACAACCTCTTGTTGCTGGTTAAATAAATACAAATAATGGTGAGAAGCTAAATCGGCTTTTAAATCATCAGGAAGTGCTAAGTCATTCCTGTCGATGATTTCACTATCAAATTCATTTTGGAGTTTCGATAGGCCGCCTTTAGTTTGGCTTAATAACCAAAGAGATTTACCAAACTCTTTATCGAGTGCGATTTGCTGTTGGGAGTCTTCATAGGGCCACAGTTGTTCGATGACCCCACTGACAAGAAACAGAGAAACGATTATATAAAGATATAAACTCGCAAACAGCTTCCCCATTAACAGCTAGATTTCCCAAGCATCTGATACGAATAAGTATCCTTGTCCCCAAACTGTTTTAATACGGTATGGTTTATCACTGTTATCACCTAACTTCTTGCGGATTCTTGATACCCGAACATCAACAGTGCGATCTAAACCATCATATTGACGTCCAATCATATGTTGATGGACATGCTCACGGCTTAGCACTTCACCTGCATTGGAAGCCAAAAGCCACAACAATTCAAATTCATGTGATGTAAGTGTAATCTCATTGCCTTTTAGTGTAACAATGCGGCTCGTTTTATCAATTGATAAATCACCAAATGTGATTTCTTCAGGGGCTTTAGTCGTTGCATGCCCACGACGCAGTAACGCATTAATTCTTGCAAGTAGTACACGTGGTTCTGCCGGTTTAATTACATAGTCATCAGCACCAAGCTCCAGACCGATGACCTGATCAAAATCTTCACCTTTCGCGGTTAACATAAGAATTGGCAAGTTAAACTTATCGCGTACTTGACGGCACACACTAAAGCCATCTTTGCCTGGTAACATGACATCAAGAATCATTAAATCAACAGGGTTATTTTCTAGGTATTCGAAAACTTCGTCGCCGCGTTCAAGGACCGCAACATCCAACCCATTGTGCTGAAGGTAGTCTCGTGTTAACTGTTGTAAACCGAGATCATCTTCAACAAGTAAAATCTTTGTCATTGGTTGCTCCTGAATTAAAAAAAGCTCCACGGAGAGCGTAATCTTCGTCTTGTCGTTTTTGCTTCTGTGCTCTGCACTTCAACTTTTGCTGTCGCAACTTTGCTCCCCGTGTGCGGATTGACTAAGGAGTATATTGTTTCAACCTGAACCCGCGCTTTATAGCTGAAGCGGCCTTTTTGCATGTTCTGCCAGCACTGAACTTGTTGATCATTCTGATACAAACATACATCTTGAGGGTGTGTTAATTGCCAACTTATTTTTAGTTCAAGATCGCAAAATTCGTGCTGTTGAAAAACAACACACACTTTAGGTGATACATCGAAGAGAGATGCTTGTGCATGGCTCGGGAATCCCCAAAAAACAGCAACAAACACACCCAGACTAAAAACAAAAAACTTCATATTAAAAAATATGATTGAATCCTATAAAAGCAGTCATCGAATACGTGTGTTCAAAAAGCGGACTGTCATCTACGCCCGAGTAATCGTAATATGCTAAATGAAAACGAAGTGAGTTGCCCTCACTCAAGGGCCAACGGGCGTCGATTTTAGCATAAGGTTGCCAACTACTGCCAACACCAATTTTCCCATCTGAGGTTTCTTTCGCCGATAAGCCATAAAAGTAATCGTTTAACTTAGCGGATTTATACCAAACGCCTAAGCTTGGAGTCAGTTCTAACTGACCTATTTGCTGGTGTGTCTGCCATTGAACTGCACTTCTTGTGCCTTTATATACGTTGGATACATCTGCTAATGCTTGCAGCGAGAATATATGGTTATTATGAATGTAATGGTAACTTAAGCCTGCATCTAATGCCCAACGACGCTTACTGATATCGTTCACAGAGATACGCTCAGCATTCAATTCATTCTTTTCCGTAGAATTGACAAAACTGCTCGAAGTTTGCAGTGCAAAAACATTACTAGGATGAAAATCAATAAAAAAGCGCGTTTCAGGGTTAAACTCCGCCACTACATTAAAAACATGAGATGACGTTTCATGAAAAGCATAACCAAGTCGGCCATTATCAAAAAACCACTTTTCACCGTAATAAGCAATTTCAGGTAAGAGTATAAGCGGTAGATTTTTACCCCCATGCAGCGGGTTTGTGATCACCCCAGCTCCTGTATTGACACCCAAATACCACTTATTGGCTTCAACTTCTTGAGATGCTGAACGGCTTTCTCGTTCTGTTCGGGTTGAGTCTTCTGCACAGACTTGATTCATAGATATAAAAATCAAGACGCACATTATTACCCAATTATTGATCGTTATCGTTTTCATGTTTGTTACGACCACAGGCAGTTTCCAGTTAGTCTATGGTATCAAGGTGTGAATAGGCTGTCTTTTATAGGTTACAAGTATTCACAATTTTGATACATATATCAGCTAAGTTTGTTACTCTTCAACAATCTCAAGGCGGTTTCTTCCATGCTCTTTAGCAAGGTAAAGAGCTTGGTCAGCTTTGGCAATCAGTTGTTCTGGTTGACTATTCTTAGACTTAATAGCAATCCCAAAACTTGCCGTTATTTTACTTAACACATTTGTCGATTTAGGTTTCTTGACTTGTAACTTCGATATCGCGATGCGAAGCTGTTGAGTGAAGTTAGTCATATCACTGACACTTGCAAAATGTGCAGTAAAGCAAAACTCTTCCCCACCAAAGCGATAAACCTGCCCAACACTCGAAACGTGTTTGAGTAATTTACTCGCTACAGCTCTCAGAACTTGGTCTCCCTTTTGGTGTCCGAATGTATCATTAAATTGCTTAAAATGATCAATATCAACCATCACCAACACCGCAAGACCAGCCAAATGAGTCGCTTGGCAGAATCGAGAAATGTCTTCATCAAACTTGCCACGATTATAAAGCCCTGTCAGCGTATCTTTTTCTGCTTTATTTTTCGAAAGAGTAAGCTCCTGCTTTAATTCGGATATTTCTGCATAGGCTTGTGCTAACTGGTTTTGAAAATCCTGTGCGCGGTCCTGTAAAGCGGCTGACTCACCACTTAGTCGCTCTACACAGTCCAACACATTATCAAAGCTATCTCCATCGCTTAAATTTACACCGTTGAGTTGCTCTCGGCACTCTTGGAGTGTTTGATTAAACTGAATAGAGTGAACAAGCGTGTCGTTTATGCCTTGCTGAACATTACTTACCACACCATTGAAATCATTCGATAGTTGATAGAACAAAGACAGATCATCTTGAGATAAATATTTATTAAAAAGATACTTGGCTCGCTCTTGGTCGCATGTACTGAATGTGCGAATAATATTATCAAGTTCTTCATTAAGCGCTTTATTTCTGCCACTCACATAGCAATACCACAACGCATAATTAAGCGGTGTAATAGGCATTTTATATTTAACCATTAAGGGAATAGCGCGCTTCAAACAACTACTTGAGTAGCTCAGCGAATGCTCAACGTGAGCTGACAGAATCATGTGTCCATGCCATCAGTATTTTTATTATTTTGATTTACGTTAGCAACACATTGAAAAAAATCAATAAAAAATCTGCAATAATCGCCAAATCCCAGCAAAAAACACGGAAAGCATTAACAAAAAACCATACAAAAGAACTGCTTTTCATGGCTGTTTTTGCAAGACAAAATAATCCAAAAACCCTAAGTAAAAAAGATGAGGTCTGCTAATTTAAGAAAATGATGTGAAACATAACCGCGTCAATTTAGCCAAAAGTTAAACGACTGGGGATTTATAGGCGGCTGATAACAATTATATCAACCGCCTTAGATTTTATTGAATGGTTTCAAATTAGTTTGCAGCTGACCAAGGACCATTAGCTGTTTCTGGCGAGTCACCTTGAGTCCACCACTTAGCGATATATATAACATTGTTAAAGCTTACCTTGTCGTCTTTAACATATACCTTTGTACTATCCCAAGCTGCAACACCACCTACTGGAGGATTACCTTCTGGTGGTGTTAGCGTATCAACGACTGTTACTTGAGGCCAGTTTACGTGTGATTGATAGAAGTTTGTTACGCACTTTTCATAATCATCAGGGACCAGTGCTGAATAGGCAGTTTGATAACCAACTAACTTACACTCAAATGATTGGCCTCCTGGTCTGTCGCTGTAATATGCCCAGTCTGCTTCCCAGTTTGTATAGAGAACATCGGTCGAATCATTAAGGTTTAAACTACCAAAAGGAGTTTGCTGCCAGCAGGTGTTCTCTTCATCTGTTTCAATCGGAATATAATAGTAATTCGATAGACCTTCCCAATAGCGAATGCGATTTACTGGCTGTCCCTTGGTGCGGTTTTGCTCGCCACATTCAATTCCCCCATTTATTACATTAATTGTTGTGCCAAAACCGTACCCGATCCCCGCACTGAGCTCTTTTTGTGATGGCACCCAAGTTCTATCAATAACGTGTAGCATCGCCGGTTTTGGTGCTTGTGGTGTCAAGAAAAACCAAATAGCTGAGGCAAGATTAAGCCAAGAATCTGCTACTAAGCTTGGGTTGTTAAGTAGCACAGTTGCATCACCATTAAACATCACTTCCGAAAATGCACCATAATTAAAATGATACGAAAGCTGCTTCGCACCGCGGCCGAAATAACCTTGTCCTTCTGCGCATGGCCAACGGCGATTTTGCCAATCATTTTGACCACACCCTGTTGTATAACCGGCCTGCCCTTCTGACCACCCCATTTCGCGGACATGGACTAAAGCCTGTTGCCATTCTTCGAGTTGTAATGGGTTGTCAGAGATATTATCTTTGGCGATATGACCACCGGTTTCTTGTGCAAAGTGTGCAAATGCAGTGATGATAGACTTTTTACAAATAGCATCGGAATCTCGGCCATCAGTGTATTCACCACAAAAAGCAGGAAACTTACCAATTGCCCGTAAAAAACGTGTGTAAGTATACTCAGGCGCAGCCATTCCCGTCAGAAAGTCCCACTCTTGCTGACCAAAGACTCGTTCAACACGTTTCACGTTTTCAGGGTTGCTTGCATTGTTAGGTGTAATAGCTTCAACAATACTATTATCCCTAGTTTCAAGCGCTTTTGCCCAGGTTTGATACATGGGGTCGGATGCTTTAGCATCACGAGCCGCATTTAGTTCTGCACGAGATAGCAAATAGCCGCCTGGATTATTCGGGTCATCAACAATCGTTAATGCATTAGCAGAGGCGATAAGAGCAACTTGCAGAGCAAGCAGTTTGATAGAGTGGGTTTTCATCGTCTTTCCTTTGAATTGTGTGTTTCTAAAATAGGTTTTAACCTTTTATTAACACTAGATGCAAAATGACATCGCTGTCAAGTTTCCACATCAATTCTATAAAAACTGCTTGCTCCTGCTATTAAAACGATGACCAATCATGCCTTAATAAGTTAGTAACGACTGCGCAATTTCCCAAATAGCATTTAATGCGGGATCATGCCGCTCTTTCTTAAGCACTGCTAAGCCAATTTCAAAGCCTGGAATATCTTTTTCTGCCTCACTAATAATCTGAACCTTTTCTTTTAACGGGCTATTATCAAGTACAATTTTAGGCACCATCGCAACACCTAAACCCAAACTTACCATCGAAACCATGGCTTCATGACCTGCTACATGGGCGTAAATACGACCATGAATATTTTTCTTTCGCCACCACTGCTCTAATCGCTGCCTAGACAATCCTTGTTCAGCAACAATGAATTCTAAATTAGACCAATTAATTGTTTCTAAATCTTTAAGTTGTTCACTGATAGCACAGGCTATTTTAGGTCCGATAAGTACCAAAGGAGAATATCCGATACTGGTAAAGGCAATTTGCCCTGGTAATTTAACTGGTTTTGCTGCAATCGCCATGGCTTCATGGCCATCCAATACTCGATTTATGGCAAGCGCAGGATCACCTGTGTTGAGTGTAATTTCGATATAAGGATGCTGCATCCGCAATTGTTCAAGAATTTGATGTAAAAAGCTATATGAGGCAGTAACAGAACAATAAATACTGACATTTCCGTATATATGTTGTTGTGGCTCTTGGATATCAGCTTTAAATCGGTGCCAACTGGCAAGCGTAGCATTGGCATAATCACAAAATGCTTTTCCCTCTTGAGTTAGCTTAACCGTGCGGTTGTCACGATTAAATAATACTGCGCCTACTTCATCTTCAAGCTGCTTGATATTACGGCTTAAAGTAGGAGCACTAATATGGCAAAGCTCACTGGCTCTAGCAAAGTGGAGCGTTTTAGCTAAGGCTAAAAAGTAATTAAGATGTTTGTGATCCATTGTGACTACCATTTCATTTTATGAAACACTTTAATTCAAATATATCATTTTACGCAAGAGATAAAATTGCATACTGTTAAGCCATACAAAGAGCGCAAACTTTTATTCTTTGTTTTTTGAAAACTTGTATTTATAGGACACTAACAATGGCGAATTATTTTAATACTCTTCCTTTGAGAGAGCAGTTAGCGCAATTAGCGCAATGTGAATTTATGGACCCATCAGAATTTACTGATGGCGTAGACGCTTTAAAAGGAAAAAAACTCGTTATTGTCGGCTGTGGTGCACAAGGCCTTAACCAAGGTTTAAATTTACGTGATTCTGGTTTAGATGTTTCTTATACACTGCGTGAGTCAGCGATTGCTGAGCGTCGTCAATCTTTCTTAAACGCATCTGAAAACGGCTTCACGGTAGGCACATATGAAGAGCTTATTCCAACGGCTGATGTAGTATTAAACCTCACTCCTGACAAACAACATACATCTGTTGTTAATGCCATCATGCCGCTGATGAAACAAGGTGCAACGCTTGCCTATTCACACGGTTTCAACATTGTTGAAGAAGGCATGCAAATTCGCGAAGACTTAACTGTTATCATGGTTGCGCCTAAATGCCCAGGTTCAGAAGTACGTGAAGAATACAAACGCGGCTTTGGCGTACCAACACTCATTGCAGTTCACCCAGAAAACGACCCTCAAGGTCATGGCCTAGCGCAAGCGAAAGCGTATGCAGCTGGTACCGGAGGTCATCGTGCTGGTGTACTAAAATCATCATTCATTGCAGAAGTTAAGTCTGACTTAATGGGTGAGCAAACGATTCTATGTGGCATGTTACAAACAGGTTCACTACTTTGCTTTGATAAAATGGTCGAAAAAGGTATTGATGCAAGTTACGCGTCAAAGTTAATCCAATACGGTTGGGAAGTGATCACTGAAGCACTTAAGTATGGCGGTGTGACTAACATGCTTGACCGCTTATCAAACCCTGCAAAAGTGAAAGCATTTGAATTAAGCGAACAACTTAAAACAATCATGCGTCCACTTTATAACAAGCATATGGACGATATCATCAGCGGCGAATTCTCTCGCGGCATGATGGCTGATTGGGCTGAAGATGATGCAAAGCTTCTTGCATGGCGTGCTGAAACTGCTGAAACCGCATTCGAAAAACAGCAAAATACCGATGAAGAAATTAACGAGCAAACTTTCTTCGACCAAGGTATCTTGATGGTTGCTATGGTTAAAGCAGGCGTTGAACTTGCGTTTGAAACCATGACTGCTGCTGGCATTATCGACGAATCAGCTTACTATGAGTCATTACACGAAACGCCACTGATCGCCAACACGATTGCGCGTAAAAAGCTTTTCGAAATGAACAGAACAATTTCAGATACAGCTGAATATGGTTGCTACCTATACAACCACGCATGTCTGCCTTTACTACAAGATTTTATGAAAGATATCGACACTGATGTTATTGGTAAAGGTTTAGGTGATTCATCAAATCAGGTGGACAACCAAACCTTAATCGCAGTGAACAAAGCCCTGCGTGAGCACCCAGTTGAAATTGTTGGCAGTAAATTACGTGGTTACATGTCGGCAATGAAGAAAATAGTTTAACCCTAGAAAGTAAGTTTCGCTTGTTAGAAACCAAGCCCAATTGCATATGCTTTGGGCTTTTTTTGTTCCTAGTTTAATTCGTCATCTGAAAAGTCTATGCTAAAATGACTACCTTAATGTTGTAACCTAAGACACTTTCATGGCGTTAAATCACCTTACCATTACTAAAAAAATCACTCTACTAGGTAGCTCTATTGCACTCATTGTTGCTGCGTTAATTGGCGTAACCGCAATTTATAGTGCTAAACAAATCATTGAACAACGAATGATCGAGTCTGAGCTACCAAGCAAGTTACAAGCAATTGATAATTATATCAGCCACCATATAAACCAAATGATCAGTGCCGCTGAGCAGCTTTCAAGTAACGCTTTTGTTATCGACTGGGCACGCTCTGGTGATACTGATGATACGATTTTACTTAAAGAGTTGAATCGCTTAGTTGCACAATACGATCTTGCGACAGCTTCATGGGCAAACCGTGAAACAGCGCAATATTGGAATCAAGATGGTTTTTTAAGAGTACTTACTAAAGAGCAAGATGGTTGGTTTTTTGCGTTTAAACAATCAGCAAACCCTTTTTCTATCAGTATTTACCAAGAATCACCTACAGACGTAAAAATGTTTGTGAACCACCAACAAACTAATGGCTTAGGTTTGGCAGGTCTTGCTAAAAGTATTGATGACATGCAAGCAATGCTACAAAAGTTTCAAATAGAGAAAACCGGTTTTGTTTTTGTTGTTGACAAACATGGCTTGATAAAGCTGCACAAAGACGCCAGTAAAGTAGCCAAAGCAAAACTTGATACGCTTTATGAATCAGGTATCACAAGCACACTATTAACTGGTGAAGAGTTTACTCTTAAGGAAGTCAGCATCAAGGGAGAAGAAACCCTAGTTGCTGCAAGCCCAATAAAAAACACAGACCTGTTTGTTGTTGCACAAGTGCCTAAGCGTGAAGTCTTTGCAAGCATTGATACATTGGAATGGCAAATTATCAGCTTTGCAATTGTCATCGCATTCGTTGCCAGTTTTGCAGGTTTACTACTGGCTAGAACATTGTCATCTCCTTTATCAAAAATGGCGGAATTATTTACCCGATTAGGCTCTGGTGATGCAAATTTAGCCTATCGATTACCGAGCTCAGAGCAACCAGAACTTGCAAATTTAAGCGCTGGTTTTAATCAATTTATGACCAAAATCGAAACAGCCATTGGCCAAGTTGCACAAGAAAGCCGAGAAATCAGACAAAGCGCAAGCCATGTATTTAAACAAACTCAAAAAAATTCAGACGCATTAGATAATCAAAAGGAGCAAACTATTTCCGTTGCTGCTGCAATTAACGAAATGGGTGCAACAGTGCAAGAAATTGCATCAAGCGCAGCAAATACAGCAAAGCTCACTGAAAGCAGTAAACAAAATACTGAACAAAGCCATGTTCAGGTCACACAAAGCCAGCAAGCGATCACTGAGCTTGCCAGTGACATAGATAACATAACGGAACAAGTGAACGAGTTGGCAGCTAAAACGCAAGCTATCGCAAATATTGTTGATGCCATCAGAGGAATTTCTGAGCAAACAAACTTACTGGCTCTCAATGCGGCGATTGAATCAGCCCGTGCAGGTGAACATGGTCGCGGGTTCGCTGTTGTAGCCGATGAAGTGAGAGCATTAGCAAGCAGAACGTCACAATCGACTAATGAAATTCAAACAATGATAAGCGATTTGACGAATACGTCTGATTTAGTGGTTGAACATATCAATCACTCAAAATCACAAGCTCAGTTAAGTGTGAGTGCAATGCAGAGCTCTGTTGAGTTACTCAATGCGATCAATGATGCTGCAAACGAAATAAATGATATGGCCACTTTAATTGCGACCGCCACCGAGGAACAGAGTAATGTTGTGGCTGATGTTGGTCGTAATATTGAGCAGATTAGCGATATCAGTGACAATGTTATGCGTGAACAAATAGATACCGAACAAGCGATAAAAGACTTAGCAACCAGCGCACAGACTCTGGATGATTTAGTAGCTACTTTTGATAAGCGCTGACACGTTTTGTAACAGTTAACACTGACCCTTTTTTGTTCACCGCCTATACTTAAAGTGATTTAGGCCGTGAATTTAAGAGGGTCAGATGAAGATAACAACATGTATTCTACTATTAAACCTTTGTTTTTTAAGTGCGTGCAATAGTACTGCTAATCAACCTCTATCCCCCCCTAAGGCGCTTACCCAGATTAAAGATTTCAACATTTTGGAGATCGAAAGCCAAAAGGATATCTTTACATTAACGCCCAGCATAAAAGAACGCCTAGACATGAGTTTTCCTGAGGGTCAACGCTCTATCCGCAGTGCAAAGCGACTCATGCAATTTTTGCTCGATAATGGTGATGAATCCCTCTCCTATCAGTCAGGTGCGACACTTACTGCTGCGCAAGCCTATAACGACTTAAATGCGAACTGTTTATCACTTTCTATACTTGCGTACAGTCTTGCTGAGCATTTGGGCTTATATGGACAATTTCAAAAAGTACACATCCCTGAGTATTGGGCTTTGAATAATGGGTTTAATTTACTCACAGGACACATTAACCTAAGGGTGAAAGAAAAAGGCAAACAGCTCACGAACCTCAGGGTCATTTACCCGCAAGAACGCGCTTTAGTCATTGATTTTGACCCTAATAGCCGTCAAGAATCATTTAAAACCAGTTATATTGATAAAGCACGCATTACTGCAATGTTTTATAACAACAAAGGCGCTGCCGCTATGCTCGATGAGAGCTACGATTTAGCTTACAGCTATTTTACCGGAGCGATTAAAGTTGATCCAAAATATTCAGGCGCTTGGGGTAACTTAGGGGTACTGTTACGTTTAACCGAACACTTTAAACAAGCCGAAGCAGCTTACCTGCATGCGATTGATCTTGATGTGAACAATCACACTGCGCTTGGCAACTTAGCGCTTATCTATAAGCTCACTGACCGTGAAAAAGAAGGAGAAGATATTCTCTCTAGGCTAGATAACAAGCGCCAATCCAATCCTTACTATCATATTTCTTTGGGTAATGATGCATATGCCGCAGCGCGCTACCAAGATGCCCTCAAACACTTCAAAAAAGCACGTGGTCTTAATATTAAGCTTCATGATTCTGACTTTGGTCTTGCTAAAACCTACTACCAATTAGGGGATTTAAAACTTGCCAAAAAATACTTAACATCCGCTAATAACAAAGCTGATTTTGATCATGATAAAAAACGCTATGAAAGCAAATTACAGGCTCTTCGCTCCCACACAGCTAAGCTCAATCATTACTAGTTGTCTGTTACTTATTCTAAGTGATAAGGCAGTTGCGAATACACAAACCGCTCTAAAAAAGGACATTACAGCACTTACATCCAGCCAGTTTTATGGCAGGAAAACAAATACGCTTGGTGCAAAACGTGCGGGTGATTTTATTAGTGAGCGCTTCTCAGAACTAAACTATAACGTACGTAAACAACATTTTGAGTATGATGCTCCTTTTAATCAAAAACGCTCAGGCGTTAATATAATCGCCACGCAGAAAACAACATGCACTAATTGCAAAATGATCATCTTCACCGCTCACTACGATCATCTTGGGCCAACAGGGAGCCGCTATTACCCGGGTGCAAACGATAATGCCAGTGGCGTAGCTGCGCTGTTGTACTTAGCATATTATTTAGCGCATCAGACTCAACAATACAACTTAGTTTTTGTCGCTACGGATGCTGAAGAAAACGGTTTACACGGCAGTAAATATCTTGTCTCCACACTTAATTTAAGTGACATCAAACTAAGTATAAACCTTGATATGTTAGTAGTTAATAAGCGTAAGCCACGCATTTATGCGTATTTAGATAGGCAATCTAGTAGTCAGTATAAAAAAGCGTTAACTATGCTCTCTGATAAGGAATTAACATTTATAGTCAGCAGTTCATCAGCACGACTCAATAGATTACTCGGCACTAACATTAACTGGCGTAAAGCAAGTGATCACTACGCATTTGCCAAAGCGGATATTCCTTTTATTTATTTCGGCATGGGTGATGATAAACATCACCATCAAGTAACAGACACGCTAGAACATATCGACTTTCAGCTTTATGAGCAAACCATCTTAAAAATAGCGAAGTTTGTGACTTACTTAACAGGTAGTTGAGTACGCAATACAAACTGCTTTTTTTGTATTTTGGTTAACTTTTTCACACGCGCTTCTAATTTACTCGCCTCGCTGCGGGTGCCAACCTTTTGTTGGTATACTAGCGTTAAAGGCCCTTTGCCTTTTAAATTCTTAGCCCCTTTACCAGCCTCGTGTGCGGCAAAACGTTTTTCAACATCAGTACTTATTCCTGTGTACCAATGCCCTAAACGCGTCTGAACGATATACAAATGCCACACAGCATCCACACTCTCGCGCTTTTTTATTGATTCAGGTAAACTTTTTATCGTGTCTGTGGTCAAATTTGTGCCTCGTAAACGTCAATCTCAGCAAAAACAATTGTTGAAAAGGGTTTTACCTTCTGTGACTAATCGGTATCATGCAAAGTATAAAAAATAAGGATTCAAACAAATAATGCAGTCGTTTAAAACTTTCTCTTTTTGGCTCGTGCTTTCCCTTGCTTTAACTGCTACAGCAGGTTGTTCTAGCTGGGTTTATCGTATCAACATTCCCCAAGGTAACTTTTTAGAGCAGTCTGATGTTGATAAGCTACGAGTAAACATGACTCGTGAGCAAGTAGTTTATGTCCTAGGCAAACCCGTGGCAGAAGACTCTTTTGATAAAAGCACTTGGCATTACCTTTATGTATTTAACATTGGTCGTGATAATGAGCAGCGAAAATCGCTCACTGTAAACTTTGAGAACGACAAGCTGGTTTCTATTTCAGGTGATTACGATCAACCCAGCGAATTCAATACTCCTTTAGAACAAGAATAAGTTCTAACACAAGAAAAGGTAGCTACGTGCTACCTTTTTTATTTGGGCCGTCCACCCGTTATTTTATTCGCTCGCCCCTCTTCCTTTGCTTTTTCTGCTCGGCGTCTGCGGGCATCCTTAGGGTCAGCAATCAAGGGACGATAAATTTCAATTCGATCGCCTTGTTTAACTTCTTGCGTCAATTTACACGTTCGATTCCAAATACCTAAGGTCAAATTACTTGCATCTATTTCTGGACACTTTTCGATAATTCCAGACTTAATAACTGCCTGCTCAGCCGTTGTGCCTATTGGCACTTCAACGAGTAAACTGGTTGCTGTTGTCGGTAGTGCAAACACGACTTCTACACTGATCATAAACGAGCTCCATAAACCGTTTTAGCGCGCTGAGTGAAGGCATTCACCATATTCTTCGCAACTTCATTAAATACCTTGCCAAATGCAAGCTCAATAAGTTTACTTGCAAACTCAAACTCTAGATGTAATTGCACTTTACAAGCTTTGTCATCTAAAGGTAAAAAGTGCCACTTCCCTTTTAAAGTCTTAAATGGGCCATCAACTAGTCGTAATGACACAGTTTGATCATCTATGAAGGCGTTTTCAGTCGTGAACCACTTTTTTAAACCCGCTTTAGAAATCTCTAAGCTGGCTGTCATACCAGAGGGCTGTTTTGAAACAATTTTTGCATCTGAGCAATGTGGCAAAAACTCTGGGTAAGCATCTACATCGTTGACTAAATCAAACATTTCTTTGCTGCTGTACATTACCAGCGCACTTTTTTCTATTTGTGGCATATTCACTCCCAACTGTGTCGACGAATTTTAGCAAGCTTTAGCTATTTCCCCAAATTTTCGTACTAGTATAATTTACGCAAAGCCTTAAAAAAGCGATGTAAAAACGCTGTATTTACGTATAATATGGGACACTATGGCTAAGAAAAAATCATCTAAATCGACAAGTAATACCATCGCGCTGAACAAAAAAGCGCGCCATGAGTATTTTTTACACGATAAGTTCGAAGCAGGGGTTGAACTACAGGGCTGGGAAGTAAAAAGTATCCGAGCAGGTAAAGTAAACATCTCTGAGACTTATATTCATATTAAAAACGGCGAAGCATTTTTACTTGGCAGTCAAATTCAGCCTCTCAATAGTGCTTCAACACACGTGATTTGCGATCCACTTCGTTATCGTAAATTACTTTTAAATAAGCGTGAGATCGATCGTCTTATCGGTGCAACAGAGCGTGAAGGTTACTCACTGATCGCAACGGCTATGTACTGGAAAAAATGCTGGGTGAAGTTGGAGTTCCACCTTGCTAAAGGTAAAAAGATGCACGACAAACGCGAAGACGGAAAAAATAAAGATTGGGCTCGTGAAAAAGAGCGCCTAATGAAGCACAAAGCTTAAAAATAATATTAAAGCCTAACTTTTTTGTTAGGCTTGTACCCCTTGAAAACACACAATTCACTCTCCAAAAAACCATCACCAGCTTGAAAACCCATACCTTTTTGCTATTTGAAAACACTTCATTTACATGGTATCAATCTTTTTTGTGATATTAGTTCACAATATTCTCACATTGAAACAAGGATTGAATTTTATGAAGAACTCCCATCACTTTATGCAACGACCACTTTATGCATTTACCATTGCAGCGTTAGCAGGCACAAGCTTTATGTCTGTTGCAGCTCAAACAGATGGAGCTGAAAAGGTCGAACGTATTGAAGTAACAGGTTCTCGCATTAAACGCTCTGATATTGAAGGCCCATCGCCGGTGCAATCTATCAGTCGTGCAGACATTGATAATATGGGCTACGACAACCTACAACAACTTTTAGAACGTATGCCCGTAGCCGGTAATGGTACATTTTCTACTCGTGGTAATAACCAAGACTCTACAGCGAACGGGGCTGCTGCAGTGAGTTTACGTGGCTTAGGCTCTGATGCCACGCTTGTGTTGATAAATGGTCGCCGAGTGTCTATTAGTGCATTTGCTGAAAGCATCACTAATTCATTTGTTGATATTAACTCAATCCCTGTATCAGCTATTGAGCGAATCGATATTTTAAAAGATGGAGCATCGGCTATTTATGGCTCCGATGCTGTAGCTGGTGTAGTTAATATCATTCTAAAGAAAGATATAAATGGGCTAGAAGTTAACCTAGGTTATGGCGGTACAGATGGGCCTAGTTATGAAGAAAAAACAGCCAGTCTAGTTTGGGGTACGAGCACTGAAAAAAGTAGTGCATCTATCATTATTGATTACTTCAATAACACAGCTTTATCATCAGATGAAATGGGGCGACTAGGTACTGCAAACCAAGAACCCTATGGTGGTATGGACTTTCGCTCATCGCGAGGTTTTCCAGGTTACTTTTATGTAAATGGTGAAAAAACGATTGACCCATCTTGTCCTCCAGACAGAGCTAAAGAAAATGGTAATTGTTTATTCGACTATGGCCCGTATGGTTATATTACGCCGGCATCTGAGCGAGTTGGTGCGATTTCTCAATTTGAATACAACTTTGATAATGGTATTTCAGCCTTTTTAGAAGTGGCGGTTCAACATAATTCATCACAAGCAGCTGGGGCCCCTACTCCACTTGATGAAGACGCAGGACTAACCGTTCCAGCAAGTCATCCGAATAACCCTTTTGGTCAAGATATTGATATTGGTCGTTATCGTACAGTGGATGCAGGAGCACGTCAGTGGGATATTGAATCAGATACACTACGCTTTGTTGCCGGACTCAAAGGTGAAATTAGTGACTGGAGCTGGGAAGCTGCGGTACAAAAAGGCCGAAGTAAATCAATGCAAACTGGCGATAGAAGCCAAGGCTGGGTGCGCACTGACTTTTTACAACAAGAAATCGACGCGGGTAACTACAACCCATTCGGCGGCACCTATAATAGTCAAGATGTTATTGATCGTATCACAACAAGCCTAGTGCGCCGTGGTGAATCACATATGACATCGTTTGATGCAAACATCAGTGGTGAAGCATTCAGCTTTGGCGATGATGTTGTGATGATGGCTGCCGGTATTGAGTACCGCGAAGAAGATGTTAGCGACATTCCAGATGATCAATTCCAACGCGGATTAATTTTTGGTACTGAATCTGTTTCAGCGGCTGCTGAGCGTGATCAATATGCTGCCTATATCGAGTTTTCAATTCCACTTGCCGACAATCTAGAGTTACAACTTGCTGGTCGTTACGATGATTACAGTGACTTTGGTTCAACAACAAACCCTAAAGTGGCAGTTCGCTGGGCTCCAACAGACTCTATTACCGTTCGAGGTTCTTGGGCACAAGGGTTTAGAGCGCCATCGCTTGCACAAATAGGCTTGGGACCTTCAGAAGAAAGCCAGTTCTTTGTAGATACCTACCGATGCCAAGCAACTGGACAAGATTGCGATGCGCTTGATTACAACATTCAATTTGCAGGTAATCCAAATCTTGAAGCTGAGGAATCTGAGTCGTGGAACGTCGGCTTTATTTGGGCGCCAACGGCTGAGTTTGGTTTTGGTGTGGATATCTGGAGTATCACTCAAGATAATAAGATTGACGAGCAAGAGTTCGGCCCTATTTACAATGAAAATTGTAATGACCAAAACAGCACGGTATGTGTTCGACTTCCGCCTCAGGATGGTTTGAGTCTAGGTGTTATTCAAAAAGTACACAGCACATTTGAAAATGTCTCTTCGCAAGAAGTCTCAGGTGTAGATGTATCAGCAAACTATACGCATGCAATGAATGACTATGGATTCTTGAAATTCAATCTAGAGTGGGCCTACCAAGATGAGTTCAAAAAAGATGGTCGTGATTACACTGGCGAGTACCGTTACCCTGAACATCGCTGGATTTTCAGCACAAACTGGGAGATGGGCGACTTTAATACGAATGTAAACGTTAGTTACATTGGCGAGTTTGAGGACACTCCAGATATTAACTTCGATGGTGACCTTGATTTTGACAGCAATACTTCGCGTATGGTTGACTCACAAACATTAGTCGATTTACAGACCGCTTATAACTTCTCAGATAAATTAAAGGTCTCTGTGGGCGTTAATAATGTATTTGATGAAGATCCACCATTCGCAATTGGTGATGGTGATGGCGACTTATATGGCTATGTATCAAGTGTACATAATCCACGTGGCCGTTACTTCTACACTAAGTTAACGATGCGTTTTAATTAAACTAATCAAGACTTAAAAACAAAAACCCGCCAACTGGCGGGTTTTTTTAACTCTTTAACTCAGGCCTAAATTATAGGTCGCCTTCGTTTTCAGAAAGGAACTTAGCAACGCCTTCAGGGCTTGCGTCCATGCCTTTTTTGCCTTCAGTCCAACCAGCAGGACATACTTCACCGTGCTCGCTGTGGAATGCTAGTGCGTCAACCATACGGATCATTTCGTCGATGTTACGGCCTAGTGGAAGGTCGTTAACTACTTGGTGACGTACGTTACCTTCTTCGTCGATTAGGAAAGAACCACGGAAAGCAAC
>VAOY01017500.1_pt1 | contig 58393 bp, 58 predicted proteins | sample 3393881 | NCBI WGS metagenome assembly VAOY01 (sample SAMN08290430, study PRJNA428436) | hydrothermal vent metagenome | isolation source: Deep-sea hydrothermal vent chimney | place: Indian Ocean: Southwest Indian Ridge
GTTATTGGTGTCCGATCACAAGATAATAATCCTATGGCCAGAAAGAGGCCCAATCCAACGTGATTTGTTTGTATTTTCATCATAACATCTCCTTATGTTAACAATTTAATTGCAACTACCGTGCCAAACAAAAAGGATCGAATTGATTATTTCCCAATTCCACAATAATAACAATGGCAGGTGTTACAAATAAGTAGAATAAACACATGGTTATATACGCTCTTGTTATGATCGGTTATAGGAGGAGAAATCACACTATCATACCACAATACACCCGTTAAATCCGTATAAGGTATACATAAGCATTCACTGGTTAAAGTAAAAGGATTTTGTGGTTATTTCAGGAAATAACTCTGGATGAAGTCCCGGTCACACAATTATAAGGTGGTTCAAAACCACCAAGCTATTGGTGAATATGAACCAATAACAAACTTACAACAACCTATTAAATTGACGCTTTTTAGCTTAAAGGAGTAATGATACATTAACGAATGAGTGACATTGCATGACTTCTTGGGATGTCCATTAAAATGTAGCAACTTCATATAGGTGTTTTGACATGCAGGATTGTCATGTGGGGTTTCAGACTTCAATCTATCCCGACAGTATTGAGCTTACAGGTTATATTAGCTATGGATTTAGTTTTTGGAAGGGACAGGTTTAGTTTGACTGGTAGAAACGATTTGCAGGAATCACTTGAATTATTTAATCTGATAAATTACATTTATTGAAATTCTAGGCGCACTTTTCACGATGTTACAGAGAAAAGATGGAATCAATATCAATCCGGGTTACGAGTGGAGATTAATGCTCCAGTGCTATGAATTCCGTAGTTACTGAGTTTGGAAAATGATTTTGAACAAAGAAAGCTGTAGCTATAACTTTTCAATGATATCCACTGACCCCAGTAGAATCAAGCCCCTATGCCCTGATATCCAATTAACTGGATGTTCAAGGTTTTTTGTTTAAGAAACTTAACCCCAGTTGTTTATGATTAACGTCAAAATTGCTATAAAGGACATGAGAAGATTTGAGAAGATCATGAGTTGTGATTTTCCAACGTGGAATAATGAGACCAGCAGCTACATTTTCAATTATTAACTAACTTCAATGTCCAACATAAGGATTGCAACCAATGAATATGAAAAATATACTGGCCAATATCTTGAAGTTTTCAGCTGCCAAAGCTGTGGTTTTTATGATCCTTATACCTTCGGTGGGATCGTTATTTGTGATAGGTTCATTTTATCTATATCTTGAGCAGTCGAAAGACGATGTTTTGTTTACCAATATTGCCGGTCAGCAAAGAATGCTTTCTGAACAATTGGGCGCTTATGTCGATATGGTGCATCATCTGGGTCAAGAGGATGACCGGGAACCACTACGTGAACTTGTAGCTGCATTTGACCGATCATTAATTGCTTTAGATCAGGGCGGTATAGTAATGGACCATAGATTATCACTACCGTCACCCGAGGTACGGAATAGTATAAATCGTGTCAAACAGTTATGGCAAGATCTCAAACCGGCTCTCGTGCTTGTAGCTGATCAACCGGCATCCTCTCCACAAGCGATTAAGGCACATAACTTTATCCAGGTCAGTATTCCTCGTTTAAGGGACTTATCTAACGAAGTTGTTGTTCGTTTTGAATTACTAACCAATAACAAGAGAACACAGGTTTTTAGGATTATAATTACTGTCTTAAGTGTCAACTTTGTTTTGCTTCTTATAGGTATCCTGGTCACCAAACGCTACTTAGCTGATCGTAAACTGTTGGAGAATGAATTAAGAATGGAGAAAGATTATCTTGATAAGTTAAGTAACTCAATAGGTGAAGCCATATTCACAGTAGAATTATCTGAAAGAAAGATCATTTATGCAAATGACAGAATAAAAAATATTTTTGGTTATGACCCGAAAAAAATAGTCGGCAAAATCACTAAAATGCTTTATTTGGATGAAAAAAGCTATAATGAATTTGGTCGTAAACTGAATAACGCTATAGAAAAAAACGAAGATATAATGAACACCGAACTTTTGTTAAAACGGAAAAATGGTGAACATTTTCAAGCAGAAATCACTACCTCATTTTTAAAAGAAAATGGTAAAGTACAACAGGTTATTAGCATTATCAGAGACATCAGCAATCGCAAGCAGGCTGAAGAGGCTTTGCGTACATCGAAAGCCTACTCGGAGAATATACTTTCTTCTATGACAGACGCACTATTTGTGATTACTTCCGATGCCATTATTGAGACTGTTAATACTACTGTCACAACATTGTTGGGATATACAGAAGATGAGCTGATAGGAAAACCATTAGGTATGGTTTTTGAAGAAAATAGAGAAGATACTTTCACTAAACAAGTGATGTCAGTGAGTGAGAACAAATTACAGGTCATTTACGACCACGATCCTAAAGACTTTTGGCACTTATTGAAAACGGTACCCCTGGGGATAGTTATTGTTGATTCGGATGGAAAGATCGTGATGGTAAACGAAGAGACAGAGTCTATCTTTGAATATGGTAAAGGGGAACTCATTGGAAAAACAATCCATGGGTTGCTGCGTGGTAAATTGCGAAACGTTCATGAAAAAGAACGGGTTGAGTATATGGCTAGTCCCAGTCAGAGATATTTGGGAAAAGAACGGTTTCTGAAGGCACAACGTAAGGACGGGACAACGTTTGAATTGGAAATAGGTTTGTTTCCACTTCAGATTGATGATGAGACCCAAGTAGTAAGTGTCATTCGAGACACCGCAAGTAAAGAAAAGTGGGAGTTCATTAAACATACACGTTTTGTGAGAATTTTTACAGAAAAAGATTACCGGAATGTGGATCGGACTTTAGTGAATAAGAACGGCGAGAAAATCCCGGTATTAATGTCGGGATCTGAAATACGGGATAAGTCTGGCGAAAGTCAAGGAGCAGTACTAATAGCGAAAGATATCACCGAGCGCAAAACGGCACAAAAGGAAATAGAACGATTAGCGAATTTTCCCAGGCGGAATCCAATGCCGGTGATAGAAATAAATGTTGATTGTAATGTGACTTATATGAATCCCGCCACTGAAGCCATATTGAAACAGTTGGGCTTATCCAAATCACAAGTCAGCAATATTCTACCGGAGAATTGTAAACAAATGGTAAAAGACGGACTGGAAAAAGGAGGGAAAGTATCCTCCCGGGAAGTCCAGTTTGCCGACCGTGTTCTGTTATGGTCCGGACATGCGTTGAAGGAATTGAATTTGTTTCATTTCTATGCAACAGATATTACTGAGCGCGTTAAATCGCGGAAAGAAATTGAAGAAGCTTTAAACCGGGTGGAACAAGCGGATCGAGTTAAGTCCTTGTTTTTAGCCAACATGTCCCATGAGATCAGGACACCTTTAAACGCAATCCTGGGTTTTACCGAATTAATTGAAAGTAGTACCTGCCATCTGGTGAGTGAAGAGGAGCAAGAATTCTTTACTACAATTAAGAATAGCGGTACCCGGCTGATGAATACGGTGCATGAAATTCTGGATATTACTCAGATTGAATCCGGAACCTATGAGCTAAAAATGGAACAGCTTGACCTGAGTAGACTGGTTAAAGAATTAGTACATGCATGTCAACCGACGGCTGATGATAAAAACCTGGAGTTGACGTATGAATCTGACCTTGATTCAGCTTATATCCAAGCTGATGAGAATGGTCTTTCACAGGCCATTAATAATATAATTGATAATGCAATCAAGTATACGGAGCAGGGAAAGATCACAGTGTTATTGAAACAATCCTCAAAACACTATGTTCTTTCAATCCAGGATACAGGGATAGGCATATCTAAAGAATACCTGGATAAGTTGTTTGAAGTCTTTTCCCAGGAAAGTGAAGGGTACACAAAGAAGTATCAGGGTATCGGTCTTGGCATGTCAATAGCCAAGCGGCATCTGGATTTGAACAATATTGATATTGATATTGAGACCGCTAAAGACATCGGGACTACTTTTACGCTGTCCTTTAAGCCGGTTAAAAAACGTATATCTGAAAAGCAGGTTGAAAAAGAAGAAACCAAAGTTACCCCCACTGTTGAACCCGCCGAAAAGCCATTTGTTTTAGTAGTGGAAGATGATCTCGGTTCCCGAAAACTCATTGAATTCTTCATTAAGGGGACGCACGATATGTGTTTCGCAGTTTCGCTTAAGGAAGCCAAGCAGCAGTTAAAAAAATACCCGATTGATTTGATCTTACTGGATTTATCATTGATTGGGAATGAAGACGGGTTAGACTTGGTCAGATGGATACGCAAGACCAAAACCTGGAAGAAGACTCCGGTCATTGCAACTACCGCTCATGCCTTTACCTCAGATCGTGATGCTTGTCTTGAGGCTGGTTGTAATGATTACTTATCAAAGCCTATTAAAAGAGAGATACTGTTAGAAAAGATAAATGATTCAATTTTAACCAATAATCTGAAAAAATCAGGGTAAAACGTACACCATATATACGCTATCGTACTCCGATTCTACGCTATTATTGTACTAGTTATCACAAGTCAATACTAACTGAATTATAAATAAAGACATCCAGATTCTCGTCGAGAAAAGGGCTTGTCGAGTAGTACCCCGGACAGGATTCGAACCTGTGGCCTACGGATTAGAAGTCCGTTGCTCTATCCAGCTGAGCTACCGGGGCATATCAAAAATCTTTTCCGGTAGCGAAGCTGCTTGCCCGCCTTTGGAGGGCTTGTCCCGATTTTTATCGGGAAGCTACCGGGGCAATTATGGGGTGCAAAATTAGTACAATTCGACGGAAGGAAATAATAGCAAATTTCACAAAAATATTGACAAATTTCTCTCGTCGAGACTCCGTCGAGAAAATTCTTGACTTATTTACCCTCGAGGGTGTACACTTCACCGTCGAGAGACAAAAATATATTCATTTAATCAACAAAAAGGAGTGTTAAATGGCTGAAACAGTAAAATCCACAGGCGTTTCTAAAGAAAAAGGTTATCTCTACTACCTCGGTAAAGATGGCAATGTCTGGCGTTCAAAGATGGCTCGCGCTGGTAAAGGCGGTGGCAATGCAGAAAAAGTAGCAGATGCCGGTGTCCAACGCGAATCAGGTTTTCTGTATTTCATCGATAAAAGTGGTGATGTGGCTCGTGCCCCTATGGCAAGAGGCCGTAAATAATCAACATACCATGATGATTAAAAAAGCCCCGCTTTCTTGCGGGGCTTTTTTGTTATAACCTGTTATTCATTAGATTACAAATAGAACACATACAAACAAATAATTGAGCTTTTCTAACCATAAAATATTAATGATTACAGTCATAATGAAAATGAGCATAAATTAGTGGCTAGAGAAATAATGCAAATGGTCAGAAATATTAATGAAAACACGATGAAACTAATGAAAAAGCATAAAATTTCTGCTGGGTTAGTCATCGTAAACAAACATATCCGGAGTACTAAAAATGAAGCTTAAAATCACATTATTCAGTTGTTTCTTTTGGATGACCTGTACAGCTCCGGAAATGCCTGCCCCTGAAGAAATAATAGCCGAAGCATCTATCAGCGTACCTCTTCCAGCTAAATCGGTTGTATTACCAAGGAAAAATTTGCCGAAAGGCTGGACTGTAAACCGGGAGACCCTAGCAGACTGGCAAAGTAGTTTGCCGCAAGTATTGGGAATTTCCCTCGATACAAATACAACAGCAGAATTTTGGGAAGAAGCCATGACTTTAAAGTCGGGAATTAAGCTACCACTTAAACGTGCGAAAGTAACTTTCCATCATCAAACACGTATCACCAGCGAAATAATCGAGTTACAATTTATAAATGTCGATTATATATATAGCGTTACCAACTATGAATCGTCCCATTATGAATTGGATGGTGTGTTAAAAACAGTTGAACTAAGGGGGACAGGATTTCCGCAATTAGTTGCAGATGATGTATTGAGACACAAAGTACTTTTGGTTTATGGTACACCAGATGATTTCGATGGCACTTGGCACCATTATAAAGATAAAGAAACAGAATTTTCTGTAAGGGTAGTTGATAACAAACATCTCGCTGTCCAAATGAGAAGCCGTGCCGTAACGAAAAAATTGAAGCATGCACTTCGGGATATGTATTCTGAAGAGGGGATTGAGCTAAGAAAACAGCAGCTCATGGGTGGCTTCGACCTCTAAATTATTTTCTTACATGTTTAAACAGACGGCTTTTTTATTCATACTTTCGGCGTCGTCCGTCGCCCAGTCCGTATCCAGTATTGATATCCGCGGTTATCAATACACCAAAAAATATATTATCGAGCGTGAAATACAACACTTGGTGAATATGGAATTAGACAGCACAATAGCCGGGGATGACCGGGACCGGATAGAAAATATCGGCATATTCAGTGTTGTGTCCTGGAGGGCAATTCCATTAGAGGACGGTACAGTAATATTGCGTTATCAAGTCACAGAATCAACTCGTTTTTTTCCGATCATTGCACCGTCATATGAAGAAGATACAGGATGGTCAGTGGTGTTTGGAGGGATTGTAAAAAATTTGAGAGGAAGGAATGAGTCCTTAGTGATCGGTGGTTTATTTGGAGGTATTAATGCATATGGTGTTGAGTTCAACGATCCTTGGATTTTTGGTGATCACGTTTCTGTATCTTTTGAAGTAGGAAAGCACGTTTCTGACCATATTTTCTTACCCATTGAACGCCAGACATCGTCTTTTGAAATGAATATTGGACGATATTTTGGTTATCAAAGAAGGGTCAGTGTTGGTTTTGAAATCGAGAAAAAGGATTTTATGGGGGATAATGCAACCATTGAATTTGAGTATATCGCCCCTCAAGCAAGTATGGCTTTTGATACTCGAGATATTTATAATGATCCTTCAAAAGGGGTCTACTTTTTTCATTCTGCGCAGTATTTCAAATTTTTAAATATTGAAAGTAATTCATTGGTTTGGAATCAATCTTACAGCGCATTTTTTTCACCCATAAACGGAAAGTATAAAACAACTATCGGAGCAAATATAACAGCCAATTCTACGCATGGTGATTTCCATAAAGAATTATTTAAGTTTGGATTGGGCGGCGGATATTCTATTCGTGGGTGGCAGATTGAAAATCCGGTTTTATATTCAATGGGAACGCAGGATTACCGATTTGGTTATTTCAGTGCGTTTTCATCGATTGAACTTCGACAAACATTCATTCCACGTTTTGCAGTCCAGCAGGAGTCACCATTTGGACCTATTAAATCAGAATTTGGTCTGCAGGGAGTTTTATTCGCAGATGCCGGAGTAGTGGGAAATCATTGGAGTGAATTGTATGAAAAGATCCCAATGGTAGGATTCGGTATTGGATTACGAATGCCGGTAGCTATGGTAGGGAATCTGCGGTTTGATTATGGCTGGTCTTATTACGGTGGTGATTCGATGGAATCATCGTTCCACTTTTCAGCGGGGCATAAGTTTTAAGCTATTAGTGACCTTTGCAATAGGTTTAACAATGGTCACTATTATTTCTTTTTGAAAATCATCGCTTTTTCAAAGCGATTCTCACTCCCGTTCCGTAATCGAGAAATATTGCTGCGGTGGGTGAAAATAATAAACCACGGGATCAGTAAACTAAACACAAGTAGAGATAACGGGGGAGGGTTTGCAAGTCCTAAAGGTGGAAGAATGAATAAAAAGATCGGCAATGAAATCGCTGCCAGCATAGACCCCACAGAAACATAACCGGTCAGTATGAGCGCAATAGCAAAAACAATTAAACATAGTGGTACTGCGGTGGGAAATAGGGCAATGAGTATACCGCCCACAGTACCAACACCTTTACCACCTTTAAAGCCTGCAAAAATAGTATAGATATGCCCAAGAACAGCAGCAAAACCGCATAAAATCTGTACGATGCCCGTATCTTGGATGGGTTGACCCTGGAAGAGTGTTGTGGCATAAATAGCCGCTGGTAGCCAACCTTTAAATACATCAATCACCACGACAGCTAAAGCAGATTTCCAACCTAAAACACGAAAGACGTTCGTCCCGCCGGCATTCCCACTGCCGTGCTCCCGAATATCAATGCCCTTAACCACTTTCCCAACGATGATGCTTGAAGGGAAAGAGCCGGTTAAATAACTGGCAAATAACAATAGAATCAATTCAAACGTTGGGTTCACGATAATTATTTATTTTGGGAATTTGTGTAATTTGTTTTTTGGCGGTGCAATCAAGCCTCCGGATATAACCATTTTAATCCCTTCTTCTACCGTCATATCGGTTTTCATTGTATCGCTTTGAGGTATAATAATAAAAAACCCCGATGTTGGATTTGGTGTTGTCGGAACGAATATATGATAATATTTAACTTCGTTTCCATCTACAGATTCACCAGTAACGAAAGCCAGTGTCCAAACTCCAATTCTAGGATATTGAAGAAAAATTACTTTTTGAAAATTTTTCCCTTCAGCCGTTCCCGTAAAAGCACTCATAAACTGTTTTATCGTTTTATAAACTGTATTTACAAGAGGAATGGTAAAAAGAATTTTTTCTCCCAATGTAAATAATTTTCGCCCTAATACGTTGCGAATGATTAATCCCAAAATATAAACAACTAAGAAAGTGAGTAAAATCCCAAGTCCGGGTATATGAAATCCGATTTTCTTTAAAAATGGAGCGGAGATATTGTCCAAAGAACGAAAAATAAACAATAAAATGACAATGGTTAATGCCAGGGGAACAATTGTGAATATCCCTGTAAGAATGGTTCGTTTAATATGTGTCCACATAATTGCTATAATGAATTCTCTAGTTCCAAAAGAAAGACTTTTCGTTCCAGTTTGCCACCATATCCGCCGAGTCCGCCTCCCGTTTGCAAAACACGGTGACAAGGAATAACGATTGGTAATGGGTTATGTGCATTTGCAGACCCAACCGCCCGAACGGCTTTTGGATTACCTGCTCTTAGAGCGATATCCTGGTAAGTTGCAGTTTGACCAAATGGGATTTTACTCACTTCAGCTAATGCGCTTGTATAAAATGGGGGAGCTTTTAAATCCAATTCAATATTAAATGATTTTCTTTTTCCTGAAAAATATTCTTCAAACTGTTTTTTTACATTTTGTAATACTTGTTCATTTTTAACGATCGTGCATTCAGGAAAATCTTTTTGGATGGATTTATCAAAGGGTGCTTCTTCCGGGAAATAAACGCGGCAAACACCTTTATCAGACTTGGCTAAACCCATGATTCCAAAAGGAGTTTTTACAGTATCAAATGTAATGGTTTTCATTTTTCTATTTTCAAAATTATCTAAAGAATTTAAACACCGTTTAGGTATTTTACTTGTAAATCTATCGCTTCAAATTCACAATCACTGCTCCGCCAATGACCATAAAAGCTCCTAAAATGGATATTGGAGCCAATGCTTCTCCTAAAAAATACCAGCCAATCATTAAAGCGATTACAGGAGGTGGAAATGCTACATAAGCAATTTGTGACATTGATAAATGTTTAAATAGCCAAATATAAATCAACCATGCTGTGATCGTTCCAAACAATGTTAAATAAACCATTGCAAAAATATTAAACGAACTCCAATTCATTGTCTGATCCGATTCAATAATACTCGATATAAGCAATAAAATGATGCCTGCGCTTGTTTGACAAACAGCATTCATGGATAACGTGTCAATATTATCAATATGTTTTTTTAAATACACATTAGGCCAAGCCGCTACTATTATGGCAACTATGGTCAAACCCATGCCTAACAATACTTTATCTCCACTCATTGTTTGACCTTGTGATAATATAAGGATTACTCCTGTCGCTCCGATTAATATTGTAATGATCTTCTTGAGAGTGAGTTTTTCATTTTGAAGATAAAAGTGGGATATGAGTACTACAACAAAAGGAAACCCCGCCCATAAAATAGAGGATAGATTGGAATAGATGAATTGTGCAGCATAATATGTCAGTCCGTAGGCAACTACAAAATTAAATAGAGTAAATAATATATAGACTTTAATTGCTTTTTTAGATCTTGGAATAGATTTCCTTTTTAGAGTTATAATGATCAACAGAATTAATCCGGCTAAAAAGAAGCGAAGTCCTACACCATAAATTGGCGGTGTTCCTTCAATTAAGCTCTTTTTTAGGATAACCCAGGTAGTCCCCCAGATCACACAGAGCGTCGCGTATAGAATGATAACTTTTGTTTTCATATTCTATAAACAAAAAACTCCGCTGATGCGGAGTCTTTTGATCTTAAAAAAACGTTGTAATGGGAAAGAATCAATTCCTTTTATGCAGTTGTACAACAATGGGACTAGCAACGTAGATACTGGAATATGTACCTACAATCACACCGATTAACATGGCGAAAGCAAAATAATGAATCACTTCTCCACCAAATAAAAATAGGATAAACACAACAAAAAATGTTGTTATCGAGGTGATAATGGTTCTGCTTAATGAATCATTTAAACTGCGATTCACAATTTCACTATATGTTACCTGTTTCATTGCTTTCACATTTTCTCTAACACGATCCAAAATAACAATCGTATCATTTAGTGAATAACCAACAATTGTTAAAAATGCAGCAATGATTGGCAAAGAAATTTCATAATCCATGATAGAGAAAATACCCAATGTAATCACCACATCGTGGGTTAGGGCAGCAATCGCTCCCACAGCAAATTTGAATTCAAAACGAATGGAAATATAGATAAGAATCAAAATCAGGGCTGATATAATTGCCATGACAGCTTTACCGCTTAATTCAGCTCCAATCTTTGGTCCGACTTTTTCGATAGATAAAATAAAATCGTTTACATCTTCAGGGGTATTTTCCGGAAATGATTCATACAAGTGAGTGACAATCAATTGTTGAAAATTTTCCGGCTGTTCATCCATTAATGGTAATCGGACGGAAATATCTCTACTGCTACCAAAACGTTTAATCTCTGCTTTGCTGAAATCATGGATGAGTCCGTCAATAGATACATTGCCCATTGCGGAACGGACTTTATTGACATCCATATCTTCAGTGAACTGAACAGCAACAAGTGTTCCGCCTTTGAAGTCAATGCTCAATCTTGGCCCCCCCTGCATAAACAAGGAAATCAATCCGGCAAGAATGATCGTTCCAGACAGGAAAAAAGCGAATCGGCTTTGGCCGATAAAGTTAATATTAGTTTCTTTAATTAATCTCATATGCTCAAACTCTGCATCCCTCGGCGTTCTGTGAGGGTATTAAAAATGGTTCGTGTTACAAAAATGGCTGTAAACATGGAAATGACAATTCCCCAGAAAAGAACCGTCGCAAATCCGCGAATAGGTCCAGTTCCAAATTGATATAGAACCAACGCTGCAATAAGTGTTGTAACGTTGGCATCAATAATAGTGGTTAAGGCTCGGCTATATCCGGCTTCAATAGCAGCTCGAGGAGTTTTGCCTTTACGCCCCTCTTCACGGATGCGCTCAAAAATAATCACGTTGGCATCTATGGACATTCCAACAGTCAATATCAGCGCAGCAATTCCTGGAAGAGTAAGGGTCGCACCCAACATAGCGAGGATTGCTAAAACAAGGACAAGATTCCAAATCAAGGCAAAGTTGGCAATTAATCCAGACCAGTGATAATATGTAACCATAAATATTAGAACCAATACCAAACCAATTAAAACAGACCGCGTCCCCTTTTTCACAGAGTCAGCACCCAGTGAAGGACCCACAACTCTTTCTTCGATAATTTTCACCGGAGCCGGCAGGGCACCTGCTCTGAGTACAATGGCGATATCTTTGGCTTCGTCCATGCTGGCAAAACCTTCAATCATTGTACCGCCATCTGAAATTTTTGAGCGAATAACAGGAGCCATATGCACTTTTTTATCCAAAACAATGGCGACGCGCCGGCCAATGTTTCCACCGGTAACTCTTGACCAAACTCGGGAACCTTCTGAATTCATATCTAATAATACGATGGACTGTCCTGAAGCAGCGCTGCCTGTTCCACCTAGGGTTGCACTGGCTTTTTCCACTACTCCGCCGGTGAGTTCGGATTCACCTTCCAGATAAAACATTCGGTACAATTTTTCCTGACCACCATCAATATTGGTATAAACTTCAACATCATTGCTTAATAAAAACTGCCCGTTGGCGGCATCGAGCTTTGCGCTTACTTCATCCATTTCAATGATTTTTTTAATGATGTAAACGTTCTTTTCCGGAACGCCAATATCATTTCCGAGTGCCCGGAGCAAAGACGAGAAAGGCCTGTCTTCGACTAGATTTTTATCAACAACAACAACAGAAGTATCTGTTGAATCTGCTTCAGCTTGGAGAGATTGATCTGCAAATAAATCACTGACGGAAATAGTCTCGTCATCACTTACAGTGGCCTCTTCTTTGGGTTTCTTGTCTCTGATGGATTCAGTTAATTCAGATAGTTCATCGCTTCCTTTGATTACTTTATCAATGCGAAGAAGCATATCATTTGTCAGCTCAGGAGATTTAACCAAAACAAATTCCAGGAGTGCAGTACTTTGCAAAAGATCACGCGCACGTTCTGAATCCTGAATGCCTGCTAACTCAACAATAATTCTACGATTCCCCTGTTTTTGAATGGTAGGTTCAGATACACCAAACTGATCCACACGATTCTGCAGAATTTCCAAAACACGATCAATAGCATCCTGTCCTTCATCTCGAAGAGCAGACATAATTTCGTCCGTGTTGCCGCCGTAATCCACATCAAAATAGCGATTGATACGAAGACCGTTGCTGGTTATTTCCTGTTGGAATACCTGGTAAAAATCAAGTTGTGAATCTATCTCCAGTTTTTCACGGACATTTATCAGGACAGTTTCAAAACGATTATCTTTATTGATAGCCAGGTTGTTCATCAAAGTCGGCAAGTCTACTTCCAAAACGATATATATACCGCCTTTTAAATCCAACCCCTGTTTAATAATCTTACTTTCAAGGTCCCGGAGTGTCCCTTCTTCCCGCATGGTTTCGATTTCATCAGCGGAAAGATTCTGGTATTTAATCGTCGGCCAAATGGCGTAAATAGCCCATGCCAGAACGAGTGCAATAATGATATATCTTGGTGTTAGTTTACTCTTCATATAGAAATAAATATTTTAGGTTTGAAAAAAGCCCGGGAATATACCCTGCCTGTGAAAGAGGTGTCAAACCTTTTAACGAAGATTTCACAAAGATTACCTGATGTTAAATGCAATTATATTGATAATAAGAAAGAAAATAGCATGAAATAATTCAATAAACCCGGTTCGTATGGGTTTAAGTGTCATTTTGGTTTGCCAAATGAATATCCCAATAATGGACTTGAAAATAAAAGGTAAATATGCTAAAAGGAACAGCCACGTATAATTCCGCAACCAAATGGTAACCCACAAGAATATGAAGAGAATTAAATTATATATTATTAAAGGGGAAGCAATTTTGAATTTATACATCAAATTTGGTTCGGGCATTTTCGGTTGAAGGCGCAATTTCAATTTGACATAAAAAATACTACCGGCAAAATACAAAAAATTAATCAGCCACAGAATCCAGCCCCGGGCATCTAAACTACCATGGAGGAAGAGATAAATAACCGGCGCTGATGCCGTTAGCCCAAAAACGCCGATAAGTTCTCCAAGTATAGACATATTTTGTTTTTGGACCGTTATCCATAAATGAAAAATCAATGTAATGGCGACCACACCTCCAAACGAAAATGCGATCCATTGTTTATGCATTATGAAAACTAAAATTGCAGTGATTGCTCCGGAACCAGCAAAAAGGAATACCCATTTCAGAGATTCCTTATTTAAAATGTGTTTATTTTTCCACCTGCGAACCACTTTGACGGTTGGTTCATATGAGAGAAATATCAGAATGAACGAAGCAATTAAAAACAAAGCTGCCCAATTCCATCCACCCGAGAGGCTGGCCGCCATAATAGCCGGGATAAGGAACATGGCCCAGGCTCCATGTTGGCGTGGTTTGGGGAAAGATGATACCTTATTCATAGATTTTATATGGATGGAAAGTAAAAATTAATTAATAATATTAAGAATTCTCCCAACTTTCGTAAATGCATCTATAGCTCGATCTAAATGATTCTTTTCCATGGCAGCAGAAATTTGCACACGAATCCGGGCTTCACCTTTGGGAACAACAGGGAAGAAAAATCCAATGACGTAAATTCCTTCATTTAGCAAATCCGAAGCCATCTTTTGAGCCAGTTTGGCATCGAAAAGCATAATGGGTACAATGGGATGGTCGCCTTCCTTAATATTAAATCCTGCTTCTTTCATTTTTCCTCTAAAATACAGGGTGTTTTCTTCCAGCTTATCCCGCAAGTCAGTTGATTTAGATAATATCTCAAACACTTTAATTCCCGCAGCAACAATGGCTGGAGCCATTGTATTGGAAAAAAGATAAGGGCGAGAACGCTGGCGGAGCATATCAATAATTTCCTGCCGTCCGGTGGTAAATCCCCCGGAAGCCCCTCCCAGTGCTTTTCCTAATGTGGAAGTCCAGACATCAATTTTATCCATAACGTTGTGGTATTCTGCTGAACCACGGCCTGTCTTCCCGACAAATCCGGTAGCATGAGAATCGTCCACCATAACCATTGCATTATATTTTTCCGCTAACGCTGTAATTTCATCGAGTCTGGCAATATAGCCATCCATGGAAAATACACCATCAGTGGCGATCAAGCGCAAGCGGTTATTCTGGGCTTCCTGTAATTGTGCTTCGAGGTCATCCATATCGCTATTGGCATATCGATATCTCTGTGCTTTACATAGTCGAACACCATCAATTATAGAAGCGTGGTTCAGGGCATCGGAAATGATCGCATCATCGGGACCTAGAAGTGTTTCGAACAATCCTCCGTTGGCATCAAAACAAGAAGTATATAATATGGTATCATCGGTTCCAAAAAAATCAGAAATTTTATTTTCTAATTCTTTGTGTATATCCTGTGTACCGCAAATAAAACGCACGGATGACATCCCAAATCCATGTTCCTCAAGGGCTTCATGTGCGGCGGCTTTGATATCGGGGTGATTAGAAAGCCCCAGATAGTTATTGGCGCAAAAGTTTAGAACTTCACCTCCTTCTTTCGTGTTGATTGTTACGCCTTGAGGTGTGGTGATGGTGCGCTCTTTTTTATATAAACCTTCGGATTCGATTTGGCTTAATGTATTTTGATAAATCTGTTTAAAGTTGTTCATGCTAACTTAGTTATTGGTGAGTAGTAGACAGGTGATTGGTACTCATGAATGATCAATGTCCATATTCCTAATCTTAATCCAATTAATCCCATTCCAAGATCACTTTTCCACAATCCCCAGATTCCATAATGTCAAAACCTTTTTGAAAATCATCGACTGAAAAGCGATGAGTCAAAACTCCGGAAATATCCAGTCCGCTCCGAAGCATTTGTGTCATTTTATACCATGTCTCAAACATCTCCCGGCCATATATACCTTTTATGTGTAATCCTTTAAAAATGATTTCATCCCAGTTGATTTGTGTCGATTCAGGCAGAAGGCCTAATAGGGCAATCCGTCCTCCATGATACATATTATGAAGCATATCGTTGAAAGCATGCGGGTTCCCAGACATTTCAAGTCCTACATCAAAGCCATTGGACATACCCAATTCTTTGATAGAATCTTCAATCTTATCATGGGTCACATTCAACGCCATGGATGCTCCCATTTTAAGTGCAAGATTCAGGCGGAAATCATTTACATCCGTTATGACTACATGACGTGCTCCAACAAAATTACAAATAGCAACAGCCATGATTCCGATGGGACCTGCGCCTGTTATCAGAACATCTTCGCCCACCATTTCAAAAGAGAGCGTCGTGTGAGCAGCATTCCCAAATGGATCAAAAAATGAAGCGATATCTGATGATATTTCCGGATGAACAGGCCATACATTTTGTTCCGGCATGACCAGATATTCTGAAAATGCACCATCACGTTGAATACCAATTCCAATTGTTCGATGACAGAGATGGCGCTTACCTGCCCGGCAGTTTCGGCAATAGCCACACGTAATATGTCCCTCTCCAGAAACCAGCTCTCCGCCTTTGTAATGAGTAACACCCTGGCCAATTTCGACAATTTCACCCACAAATTCGTGGCCCACTACTAATGGTGTTTTAATGGTGCGTTGAGACCATTCATCCCATTTATAAATATGGAGATCTGTTCCGCAAATGGCCGTTTTATGAATTTTGATTAAAACATCATTTGTCTCAACTTCAGGTTTGGGAACATTTTCCAACCAAAGGCCGGGTTCAGGTTTGGATTTGCAAATGGCTTTCATAGATTTTATTTATGATAGTTAAGTTAGAATTTAACAGAGAAAATTTATAAAGCGTAATTATGTAAAACGTAAAACGTAATTAATTGTACTTTGCACAAGTTTCAGACTTCTGCAAAGTTAGAGTCAAAAATGAAAACAGAGGAAGGTCTTTTCAATGAAGTATAAAACGAATACCATTTTTCAAATGAATGTTAGGATGAATGGAGTTAAAATTCAGTATTGATTATTGAAATATATAAGAGGATTATGAGCACAGATTTAACATTCTTCACAAACGAACCCGGAAAAGCATTAGTTGACAGGTTCAAAAGCACCCTTCGAGCTGTTCAGTTTTTCGATGTATTGGTCGGGTATTTCAGAACCAGTGGTTTTTATCAATTAGCCGATAGTCTTGAAAGTGTTGAAAAAATCAGAATACTTGTAGGACTCAATGCTGACCAAAAAACATTTGAACTGATTGACACCGTTCGTTCTCAAACCAATTTGGATTTCAATTCCCATAAAGATACCCGCACTGCAGCGATGGAAGCTATCGTTACTGAAATTGATGCATCCAGAGATGAATTCAATACAGAATTTGGAATTAAGAAATTCATTGAATTTTTAACTACTAATTGTCCAAATCCAGAGGAAGACATCACAAATGGCGGTAATGGGAAAAAACTTGAATTTCGTGCCTACCCAAGCGGGAATATCCATGCAAAGATTTACATTTCAAGATACAGTAAAGAGCAAGTTTCTTACGGTTCGGTTATCACCGGTTCAAGCAATTTTTCTCACAGTGGATTAATCGCCAATCGTGAGTTCAATGTTGAACTAAAAAACAAAGGCGATGTTGATTTTGCCTTAAAACAATTTGAAGATTTATGGAAAGATGGTGTAGATATTTCTGAAAATTTTGTTGATACCGTTAGGACAAAAACATGGCTGAACGAAGATATTTCCCCCTATCAGTTATACTTGAAAATGCTTTATGAATATCTTAAAGAAGATATCAACATGGATCAGGAAATTGAAATTGATATGCCAGAAGGATTTATGGATCTTCAATATCAGAAACACGCAATTGTGTCAGCGAAAAAAATACTCGATAGCTACCATGGTGTTTTCCTGGCTGATGTTGTAGGTTTAGGAAAAACCTATATGTCTGCCATGCTTGCGCAACAGTTGAGTGGTGGAAAACTGGTTATCTGCCCACCTGTTCTTGTGGATTATTGGAAAGATACATTTTTTGAATTTGGCGTAAAAAAATATGAAATCGAATCTGTTGGGAAACTAGATAGAATTCTTGAAACTGACATCGATAAATATGAAACTATATTTATTGACGAAGCCCACCGATTCAGAAATGAATACACTCAAGGGTTTGAAAAACTGACCGAAATTTGTTACGGAAAAAAAGTAGTATTGGTTACTGCTACCCCACTCAACAACACTTTTCTTGATATTTTTAACCAGATTAAATTGTTTCAATCGCCTAAACGGTCAACCATTCCCGGGGTAATAAATCTGGAGAAATTCTTCAATAAATGGATGACCAAGTTAAAGAAGCATAAAAAAACTGAACCCGAGTATATGGAAATTATCAAAGAGGGTTCTGAAGAAATTCGAGAAAAAGTTCTGAAATACATTATGGTTCGCAGAACGAGAAGCGAGATTAAAAAGTATTTCAGCGAAGATATGGATGAACGTGGTTTGTTCTTTCCTGTAGTGGGCGACCCAAGACGAATGGTCTACCAGTTTGATGAAACTATTGGAAGGGTATTCAGCCAAACTATTGAACTGTTAAAACAGTTTTCATATTCACGGTATATGCCTTTGGTATTCTTAAACAGACAATTGACGGAATTTGAATTGCAAGCCAATCGGAATATCGGTGGGTTCATGAAAGGTATTTTAGTGAAACGGTTGGAAAGTTCATTTTATGCTTTCAAAAAATCTGTCGGACGATTTGTTAATTCTTATGAAAATTTTATCCAGATGTTTGGTGAAGGCAGAGTGTTCATCAGTAAAAACATTAATGTTTATGATTTGATTGATGATGATGATGAAGAAAGAATCCAAAAACTGATTGAAGAAGAAAAAGTTCAGGAATTCCAATCCAACGAATTCACACTGGAATTTGAACAAGCATTGGAAAATGATCTGAAAATATTAAAAGAAATTCGGAAACTTTGGAGACCCATTGATGCCGACCCTAAATTGGACAAATTTGTCAGTGAACTCGAAAAAGGTGGAAATCTGTTTGGTAAGAAAATTCTGGTCTTCACGGAATCTCTTGAAACAGGCGAATATCTTTTTAAAAAACTGAAAGAAAAATTTAGTAACAAAGTTTTATTCTTTTCCAGTCAGGGTGGATTGTTAGAAGATGAACGATTGGTAAAATCGGAAGCACGGAGGAAAATCACAAATAACTACGACCCAAGAGCCCGAGAACCGGAAGATGACATCAAAATTTTGATCAGTACCGATGTGTTAGCAGAAGGTGTAAATCTGCACCGTTCATTCAGTGTTGTCAATTATGACTTGCCGTGGAATCCCACCAAAGTTTTACAACGGGTGGGGCGTGTGAATCGTGTGGGAACGGAAAATAAAGAAATCCATATTTACAACTTCTTCCCCACAGATGAGTCTGATGCACATCTTGGTTTAGAAGATAATATTAAAGCAAAAATTCAAGCGTTTCACGATACGCTGGGCGAAGATGCCCGTTATCTCACCGATGAAGAAGTGGTGTCTTCCCACGAGTTATTTGGCGACACATTGTATAAAAAATTGACTTCCAAAAAAACCTATGAACAGGAAGATGATGTTTTCAAGAATGAATTAGAATATTTAGCATTCATTCGGGATATACGTGACAACGATCCGAAACTATTTGATAGAATAAAACGACTGCCGAAAAAAGCCCGTTCCGCTAAAAAAGAAAATCTTGAAAATAATGGGCTAATCACTTTCTTCCGTAAAGGAAAATTAAAAAAGTTTATGTTTAGCGATGGTGAACATTCGGAAGAAATTCCATTTTTTGATGCTGTGAATATTTTCAAATGTGAACCAAATGCAATTCGTCAATCAATCCCTAAAGAATACTATAATTTTTTGAAAAAAAATAAAGAGCAGTTTGAACACATCACTTCAGACGAAATTGAAGAAGGTGGAAAAAGCCGTGGTGGACGATCGAATGAACAATATGTCATCGGCACTTTAAAATCAGACTTAATTAAAAGATGCACATCATTCACCGATGATGACGAAGAATATGTTCAAATTGTGTTAGAAAAATATAACGAAGGTGTTATTCCAAAAAACATTACCAAACGAATCAAACAGAAAATTGAAAAAGAAGGCGAAGCATTAAAAATTCTTGCTGTGCTTAAACGAGAAATCCCTGGGCGGCTTTTGGGAATAAGGCATTCAGACAGGTCAGGTGATTTTATTTCAAAACGGGAAGTGATTTTGTCTGAATGGCTGGCTGGGAAAAATGAATGATAATGCAACTGTCAAGGAATACTTTACAGTTCAACTTGTGCAAATTTTGCACAGGTTGTATTTGAAAGATGCAGTTGTCGCAAAATACGCAACAACTGAAATGGTGAGAATATTATATGTCTAATGAAAAATCAATAATCATTTACAAACAGAAAGGTTTAAAACCTGAAATAGAAGTTTGGTTAGAAGAAGATACAGTTTGGTTAAATCAAAAATTATTGTCTGAACTTTTTGGTAAAGACATAGATACTATTGGTTTGCATATTCGCAATATTATCAAGGAAGGTGAACTTGATGAAAAAGCAACTACCGAGTATTTCTCGGTAGTTCAACAAGAAGGTCAGAGACAGGTTAAGCGGACGATAAAATTTTACAACCTTGATATGATCATTTCTGTTGGATATCGTGTTAAATCCAAAACAGCAACCCAATTTAGAATCTGGGCAACCAATACGCTTCGAGACCATTTGGTGAAAGGGTACACCATCAATGAAAAACGACTCCAACAACAAGCACAAAAATATCAGGAATTACAAAATTCAGTCAAATTATTAGAAAATATTTTAGAGTTAGATGAAATCACCCAAGACCAAGCCCGGGGAATTATTGAAGTGGTAACCGATTATGCTTATGCTTTAGATATTTTAGATCAATACGATTTTAAAACACTAAACCTAAAAAAAGTTACTAAAAAAGAACATTTCAAATTAGATTATGAAATAGCATTGCAACTCATAAATAATTTGAAAACACAATTTGGCGGAAGTGATATTTTTGGCGTTCCCAAAGATGAAAGTTTTAATTCATCCATTTCTGTGATTTATCAAACTGTTGATGGAAAAGATGCCTATCCCAGTGTAGAAGAAAAAGCGGCACATTTGCTCTATTTTGTAACAAAAAATCATTCCTTTGTTGATGGCAATAAACGCATTGCTGCAACGCTTTTTGTGTATTTTCTAAACCAAAATAAAATTCTATACAGAAAAGATGGTAGCAAACGATTGCCGGACACGACTTTGGTAGCGCTTACGGTTCTTATTGCTCAAAGCAAACCAGAAGAAAAGGACACAATTATTAAAGTCATCGTCAATTTAATCAATAAAAATATTATATAAGGTTACTTATGGATAAACAAACAGCCACACAACTTATCGGTAACACCTTCAATTTTCCATTTGATGAAGGACGATTTAGAAATTTTGCTATCAATCTGCTGAATGATGTAGATGAAGCTAAAAGATTTGATTATATCTCCGGCACTTATATCCGCCATTCTTTCAAAAACCATATTTCCAAATATAAACGGCTTGGCACTTACACCGATCCAAACGGTGACAAAATTGATGTATTAGTGGTTCAACTCAAAAATGAATGGGCATTGGAACGCTCCAGAACCATGCTTCGAAATTTTACGTCGGACTATCTAAAAAACAGGGATGAAAAAGATGCAGCACTGGTTGCTTATTACACCACCAACCCCGATGACTGGCGATTTTCCTACATCCGGATGGAATACAAACGGGAAAAAACCGAATCAGGTAAATTCAAGATTACGCAGGACATTACCCCCGCCAAACGCTATTCATTTCTGGTGGGGAAAAACGAACCCAACCATACAGCGCAGGCGCAACTGGTAAGTATTCTGGAAAATGACCGAAAGAATCCAACACTTAACGATATTGAAAGTGCTTTCAGTGTGGATGCCGTTACTAAGCAGTTTTACAAAGATTACCGCAGTCAGTTTGAAAAACTCTGGAATGAACTCAATGATATTATTGACAAAGACCCAAAGATAGCAGCAGAATTTGAAACCAAATCCATTGATACAGCCAATTTTGCCAAAAAACTCATGGGTCAAATCGTCTTTTTGTATTTCCTGCAGAAAAAGGGTTGGCTGGGTGTCGGCAAAGATGATAAAGGGAATTTTAAAAAATGGGGAACGGGTCCGAAAAACTTCCTCCATCGATTATTCAAAAAAGAATTCACCGATTACGGCAATTTCTTCAATGAGGTATTGGAACCGTTGTTTTATGAAGCCCTTGCCACAGAACATACAGACGATTATTATTCACATTTAGATTGTAAAATACCCTTTTTGAATGGTGGTCTGTTTGAACCGCTGAATGATTACAATTGGAGAGAAACGGACATTCGTATTGATAATGATTTGATTGGTGATGTATTCAAAACTTTTGACCAATACAATTTTACCGTGCGGGAAGATGAACCGCTGGAAAAAGAAGTTGCCGTCGACCCGGAAATGCTGGGTAAAGTCTTTGAGAATCTGTTGCCGGAAAACTTGCGTAAAGGCAAAGGCGCTTATTACACTCCCAGAACCATTGTCCATTATATGTGCCAGGAATCGCTGATAAATTATCTTTTAACCGAAGTAACTATGGAACCTGATTCTTATGAGGAAATGGGAGGAAAACAACTTGATGCATTGGGAAATAAACCAATAAAACATCAATTAATGTTCCAATCAGAACACGGGGGAAAGGTTTTAATTCCAAAGGAAGATATTGAAACATTGATCCGTGAGGGCGACATCATTTTGGAACTGGAGACTGCAATTGTAGAGGAAGGCAAAAAATACAAAACGGCGTTGATGGATTCCATAAAAGAGAATGCGCAAGTATTAGACGATGCATTGGCAAATATAAAAGTGTGCGATCCTGCGATTGGATCGGGGGCGTTTCCCGTTGGAATGTTGACAGAAATTGTGAAAGCCCGAACTGTTTTATCGCTTTATTTAGATAAGGAATTAAACAAAAATAGAACAATTTATAATTTCAAACGCCATTGTATCCAGAATTCCCTTTATGGTGTGGATATTGACCCCGGAGCGATTGAAATTGCCAAACTGCGATTATGGCTATCTCTAGTGGTGGATGAAGACGATTATACATCCATCCAACCATTACCGAACTTGGATTATAAAATTATGCAGGGCAATTCACTCATAGAAGAATTTCACGACATTTCGCTTGATATTGAGAAAAAGAGCGAACAGAAAGACCTGTTTGCCGGTGGCGGCGATTTGGACAAACTTATTGACGACCTGCACCAGAAACAGGCAGACTTTTTTAACGCCGAACACCCCAGAGAGAAAAAGAAAAAACGGCAGGAGGTAGAAACCGCCATATACAATATTTTTCATAGCGAACTTGCAAAGAAAATAAATATTTCTCCATTAGATGCCAAAGTAATCGAATCCGACCTGCGGGAAATGACCCACGGCAATAAAGAACGCAATTTCTTCCCTTGGAAACTATATTTTGCCGATGTCTTTCGGGAAAAAGGCGGATTTGATGTGGTGATTGCCAATCCGCCTTGGGATAAAGTCAAACCATATGACCAGGAATTTTTTGAGAAATTTGATAAAAAATATAGAGAATATTCTAAAGCTGACCAAAAAATAATAATAGAAAAATTATTAATAGATTCTAGCATAAGAAAAAAATATAAAGAATATAAAATATTGATAATGAATAGTATAAAATATTTTAGAGAAAAATATAAACTTCAAGGCAAAGGAGGAGACTTAAACCTCTATAAGTTATTTTTAGAAAAGGGATTACTTATTTCAAATAACACATTAAACTATATAATTCCTGGTCAATTAACAATTGACAAGGGGAATCTCTCTTTTAGAAATAAATTTATTAAAGAAAGAATGCTGATAAATGTTATTGGGTTAACAAATAAGAAAGGATTATTTCACGATGTTGACAATAATCAAAAATTTGTTATTTTATCGTTAACTATTTCTACAACGACTTCCAAATTTAATTCTTATGGTTGGTCAGATGAGTTTAATGAATCAACAATAAATAAATTTGTGAAACAAGACTATACAACATTTGAAAATTTTGATACTAATCGTACATATTATTTAACAAAAAATATTTCTTCATATAAAATATATAATTCATTTATTACAAATGACTCCTTGACATTATTGGGAGATTTTGGTTTCCATTTTTGGACGGAATATCATGGAACAAATGATGCGAAATACTTTTCAGATGTTAAAGGAAAATATAAAATATTTTCAGGGAAGGCAATTGGCCAGTATGATTATATGTCTAAATATTGGCTTGAAAAGCATGGAAGAAGCTCAAGGTGGAAAAATGTAAATTTCCCGAAAGATTCAAATGCGCATAGAACCGAATATTTCGTAGATAAAGTACCAGAACGAATTTGGAAAAATCATAAAAAAAACAACAGCCATTACAGATTAGTTGTTCAGGATGTAACGGGTACAGTAAACAATAAAAGGACAACATATACAACAATATTACCAAAAACCAACCTCACCAATAACACATTAAACAATTTGTATATTGGAGAATCAGATAAAGAATTAGTTTTTTATTGTTGTGTGCTAAATAGTTTCATATTTGATTGGATTGCAAGAATGAAGGTTGCAACTCATTTGAATAAATTTGTTCTTAATTCATTAATTATTCCAAGATTTGATAAAATAAAAAAAGATATTTTAAATCAAATACTCTTTAAGGGGATTTCGTTAATAGCAGTAAACAGTGAGTTTGATGAACTAACAAGAATTATAACTAATCAGTCTTCATATAAATCAGTTTTAGTTGACAATGAATTTGACAGACAAAAATTAAAGAATGAAATAGATGTATTGATAGGATACTGCTATAACATATCAGAAAAAGATTTTGATAAAATATTGAACGAATTTCCTCAAGTTGATGATAGAATTAAAAGTGATATTTTGAGTCAATATCTCACGAGGAAAAATGAATAAACAAATTATCACCACCAAAAAAGCCAACCAGCAGGCAGACACCATCACCCTTGAAGCTGAAATAGACCAATTGGTGTATGAGTTGTATGGGTTTACGAGGGAAGAAATTGCTATTGTGGAGGAGAGTGTACAAAAATAAATTTTATGGAAAAAATAGAAATGATGGCTACATACAATTTATAAACATGCTAATGTTAGTAGGCTTAACTTACATTTTATTTTATGTCCTAATAATTTCCAAGAAATATCATAAAAATAAAATGACTTACTGTATTAATTTATTTGAACCAATATTAATCAAATACTAATGAAGATAAAAAAGATAACAATAGATAACATTAGGTGTTTTAAGCATCTTGAAATTGATTTGAACTCAGAACAAAATTCTAAAAATTGGATAATCATTTTAGGAGACAATGGAGTTGGAAAAACAACTATTCTTAGGTCTTTGGCGCTAGGATTAACTGAAGAATCCGGAGCTTCAGGACTCCTGCCTGAACTTGAAGGTAGTTGGATACGATATGGATGTGAAGAAGGTAGTATTAGAATAGATATAGAACCATATCCCGAGTGCAAAGAAAAAGCGTCCATTACTACAAAAATTAAAATAAACACATATAAAGAAGTTGAAGTAAGGCAAATAGTTTCTCCAAAAGAACCTGAAACGTTTTTATGGGATGATCTATTTATATGTGCCTACGGCCCCACAAGAAGTCAGGATGCATCCGTATCTTATGAAGATTATGTAATTACTGACTCAATTTATACGTTATTTAAATATTCATCAATGCTCCAAAATCCAGAATTAAACATAAGACGGATTAAATCTTTAAATATAGATGAACGATTAATTTTTGATCTATTAGAGCCAATATTAATGCTCCCAAAAGGAGCTATCACTTTAGATTTCTCTGGAATTAAAGTTAGTGGACCGTGGGGTAAAAAAATACCTTTGGGAGCATTGGGTGATGGATACTATTCTACAATTAATTGGATTATTGATATGATTGGCTGGAAAGCCCTCTACGAAGGAAGCAAACCAGGAAAATTATCTATTGATAATATTTTGAACATTTCAGGAATAATTTTATTAGATGAAATTGAGCAACATTTACACCCGAAATGGCAAAAAAGTATCATTAAATTATTGAAGGATAAGTTTCCTAATTTACAATTTATTGTAACTACTCATTCTCCTTTAGCGGTCATAGGAACAACCGAATTAGATGATGATGATTGTTCAATAGTTGTTTTAGAACAAAAAGATAACTTTGTTGAAAATCGAATTGCATCACCGCCACGAAGAAAGAGAGTCGATCAAGTTTTAACGTCTTATATGTTTGACTTATATACTGCAAGCGATGATGCAATAAAACATGATATTGAAAAATACCAACATTTATATCAAATCGAGCGAACTAAAGAAGAAGAAAAAGAAATGCAGTTGATCATACAGAAATTAGATGAACAATTAGATTCTGCAGAAACAGAATTAGAAAAACTAGTTGAAGTAGCTGTTCAACAAACATTGGATAATTTATCCGAAGATTATAATAAAACAGAGAAATCTGATCTAAAGCCATCCCACCTTGAATTGAGGAGACAATTAAAACAACTATTTAATTAGGTTAGCATGATACATGTAAATTTTATAGAACCTAACGATTCAAAGTGGCGTAAATGGAAAGATGATTGTGATTCAGCGACAACAGAATTAATAAGTAAAGTAAATCGTGGTGAAGCTATTGTTATTACTAATTTATACAAAAAATATAAAATAGTATTTTTTAAAAGAGATGAAAATTTTTATGGTAAATGTGCTTACTGTGAGAGTTTGATTACTGCTACCCATCCGGGAGATATCGAACATTTCCGACCAAAAGGAAGTGTAACAGATTTAGATAACAAACCTATAAAAATCGTCAAGAATGGGATTGAAGTAGATCATCCCGGCTACTATTGGCTCGCTTACACTTTATCTAATCTTTTACCAGCATGTGAAGATTGTAATAGACCTTCAAGTGGAAACAGCGAAGGAAAAACGGTAGGAAAATGGGGAAAATTTCCAGTAAAAGGAAAAAACACATTTAAACCAGAAGAAGAAGATAACGAAGAACCATTATTAATCAATCCAGTTCTTGAGGATCCTGAGGAATATATTGAAATTGATAAATTTGGATATTTGTATCCGAAAGATCCAATCGAACGAGGCCAAACTTGTATTAATGTTTTTGGTTTAAATGACAGACAATCGTTAGTTGGTGAAAGAATCAGAGTTTATAAAAAAATTAGAAAATATATAAAATTAGCAAAAATAAGTTTTCAATCGGGTTCAGAAGAAGAAATCCAAGACCATATTGACACTATTGATGAGCATAGAAACGGAAAAAGACCCTATACAATTGCGGCAAGAAAAGCATTAAAAGATGCAAAAGATCATGAAGATTCTTTAAATCTAAAGTATAATTTGTAAATAATGTCTTACGGAAAAGAACTTATTTTAGACTTACATAATTGTGATCCATCAACATTCAACAGAGCAAGTATTGTAAAATATTTTATTGAACTTTGCAAATTGATCGATATGGAGCGTTGTAAACTAAGCTGGTGGGATGATCACGATGTACCACCCGAGGAACAACAAACCGAACCACATTTAAAAGGTACAACTGCAGTGCAATTTATTTTAACCAGCAATATCGTCATACATACTTTGGATCTGCTTGGTGCAGTATATATCAATATTTTTTCCTGCAAAGATTTTGATGCTGAAATTGCACAGAACTTTTCGGCAGAATGGTTTAAAGGAAAAATTGTCAGTTCGCATTTAATTGAGCGAAAATAACAATAGAAAATGATTATCTTATTGAGCATTAGATATGGATATGTGGAGTAAACGTACATGAGACTTTATGAAAAAGAGTTTGAGATACCGATAATACGCGGCCATAAAAACCTGCTAGGCCATTTTAGCAAGGTTGTTGATGATTTCATTCCGAAAAATGAAATTCCAGTCCGGTTTGTAATTACAGAAACGAAAGGTGATAAATATCATTGTGAATTGGGTTTATTGTCCGGTAAAGATCATGAAATAAATGATTCGATTTTTCATTTTTCAAAGAGATCAACAGAAAATATCAACAAGTTCAACACTGTCTTATTGGTTCCGACTGGAATAGGTGCAGAGATCGGTGGACATTCCGGTGACGCGGGTCCAGTTGCGAAATTATTATCGGAAACCTGTGATACATTGATCACCCACCCTAATGTCGTCAATGCATCTGATATCAATGAAATACCTGAAAATGGTTTATATGTAGAAGGTAGTATTATTAGTCGATTACTCATGGGTACTCTCGGATTACAGCCAATCCGCTCTAATCGAGTTTTGGTTGTCATAGATAATCACCCACACCAAATTTTTGTCCACGCTGCAATTAATAGCGTAAACGGTGCCAGAGCTGCTTACGGTTTTCAATGCCCAAGGATACTGCAAATTGACCCACCAATTCATATGAGTTCGGAATATTCATCTTCCGGTCGGGCAGTGGGGAAAATTGATCGGTTAAAAGCTCTATTAAATGTTATGGATGAATATAGAGATGAATACGATGCAGTTGCTCTATCATCAGTGATTAATGTTCCAAAAAGCTATCACACGGATTATTATAAAAGTGAAGGATCAATGATCAATCCTTGGGGTGGTGTTGAAGCAATACTTACCCATGGAATTTCACTACTTTACAATGTACCATCCGCTCATTCACCAATGTTTGAGTCCCCTGAAATTGCAAACATGGATCCTGGAGTAGTAGACCCACGAATGGCAGCGGAAGTTGTTTCTGTGACTTTTTTACAATCAGTGTTGAAAGGACTTCATCGAAGTCCAAGAATAATAACTGACCCTAATAATATGCTTCATCCAAATATTATTACAGCAGAAGATATCTCCTGTCTTATTATTCCTGACGGTTGTGTTGGCTTACCTACTTTAGCCGCTTTAGAACAGGGCATTAAAGTTATCGCTGTTCGGGAAAATTACAATCTAATGAAAAATGATCTGGGGGTTTTGCCTTGGAAACCAGGTCAATTATACATGGTTGATAACTATTGGGAGGTAGCTGGTGTGCTGAACGCAATCAAAGCCGGTATCGCTCCGGAATCTGTACGTAGACCGCTTGCACTAACAGTGGTTAATAGAAAAACTGTGAGTGAAAAAATAGTAATTCCTACCAAAGAGGAAAAAGCATATGTATCAGAAGAAAAAATCATTGGGAAATTATAGTAAAAAGAAAAGAGAGTACTCACACCTGGATACCAATGTATAATTTGACCGCATGCATTGTTTGTCGTTAACCGTTTCGCATAGGATCGTAAAAATCCTCCAGATAAATGTTTTAAGATAATATTATTAATAAACTGGTTATTCCGCACACATAAATAATTGAAATTTCTATCATGAAAACCCAGGGATATAAATTTATAAATAAATCATATTTATTTTTGATTATCACTATTTTTCTTAGTTGTGCTTCCCATATATCAAAGTTTGATTATATTGCATATGAAAACACTATTTCTCTTAAAGTAGACGCTCTTTATTTAATGAACAAAGCAACGAATCCGTACCAGCAATACGAAACAAAAGTGGAACAGCTTAAATTGGATTTGGAAAAAGCATATGAGTATTCCAAACAAATACCACTCAATGAGATCACAACTCAACAGTGGAAATTGATGAAAAATCCTGAAAGTAACCTTTTGGGAGGTTTTCTAAAAATGTGGGAAGAAAAAGAAATGATATCACCCTTTATGGTTAATGAAACAAAAAAACTTGTGTCGGAATCATTTGATGAAATCATTGAGTTAGAGACAAACAAAATAAAATAGATGTAAGGAGGGATAGATTGGATAAAATATTTCAAGATTTACTTGATAACGAAATAGCTGATCTCGCAAAAGAAAAATTTACAAACTTTGCTAAAGATGCTGTAAATGATGCCACCACTTTCCTTCAGGAAATAGAAAATGATTTAAAAAAATGGACGGTTGCTTTAGCCGAAGGTAATTTGTCAAAGGATGATTTTGATTGGCTTATAAAGAGTAAAAAAGATAAGGTAAAAATGGGTTTGTTAACGGATAAAGGAATTGCTCAAATAGAGATTGATAAATTCCGTGATGCTGTAATCGATATTATTATGGAAAAATTGCTTTAACATACAAATTTCCATTCGATTGTATGTTTGAAATAACCAAGGATGAGTTTGAAAACTTGAGATGCCATCTTGGCGCCTCAAGTTGGGGTGGCTTAAGAAAGAGGCCGCATGCATTTACAGAACAGGGTATTGCAATGCTGTCGTCGGTTTTGAGAAGTAAAAGAGCTGTCGAAGTGAATATTTTGATTATGCAGGCATTTGTTCGAATGCGTGAATTGTTGTATTCAGATAAAAACCTGGCCTTGAAAGTGGAAAAACTGGAAAAGCAAATGGATAAACAGGGAAAATCACTGCAGCAGGTGATTCAAATTGTAAATCAATTATTGGAACAACCGGAACCGGTATCGAAAAAAATAGGATTTAGTGTCGAGGATAACTGATCCAAAACACGGTGCCTCTATCCTGATATTCCAGCTGAAATATTGTATTTTTTAGAAAAAACTATTTAAGTCACATTAATAAGCCTACTTGTTTCACCGAAAACTCTACTCCTAAATTATAGAGTTTCTTTCATGATGAATAATATCACATACCCAGAACCATGTCAAAAATCATAGCGCTCACAAACCAGAAAGGTGGTGTTGGTAAAACAACATCAGCCGTTAATATTGCAGTCGGCTTGGCTGTGTCCGAAGAGAAAACATTGCTTATTGACTTGGACCCTCAAGCCAATACAACCACCGGTGTATCTAATTTGATAGATGCTGAAAATATCAAAACCATCTATGATGTACTGATAAGAGATACAAACATCAATGATGCTATCATCAAAACGCAATTTAATTATTTAGATATCATTACGTCAAATAGCGATTTGGTTGGTGCGGAAGTTGAATTGGTGAGTCTAATAGCCAGGGAGTATCAATTAAAGACAGCCCTTGAATCAATTAAACAGAAGTACAAATATATCTTGATTGATTGTCCTCCATCGCTTGGATTGTTAACGGTCAATGCACTTACAGCTGCAAAGTCGATTATTATTCCAATCCAAAGCGAATATTATGCCCTGGAAGGACTTGGACAGTTGTTGAATACCATAAGGCTGGTTCAGCGCAATTTGAACGAAAAATTGCAAATTGAAGGCGTTTTATTAACCATGTTTGACAGTCGCTTAAATTTATCTAAACAAGTTGCAGATGAAGTAAAAAGTTATTTCGGAGAAAAATTGTTCAAAACAATCATTCATCGTAATGTCCGTTTAGGCGAGGCTCCCAGTTTTGGGAAACCGGCACTATTGTATGATGCCAATTCAGTGGGAGCCAGAGATTATATGGATTTAGTAGAGGAGATTTTAGACAGTGGCAACTAAACGATTAGGAAAAGGACTGGAAGCCCTCATCCGGCCCTTTGAGGAAATGCAAACTGAAAAACCCTCAGGCATAACAGAAGTACTCCTCTCAAAAATAATAGCCAATCCAAATCAACCCCGGAAAGATGGATTGGATAAAATAAGTTTGGCGGAACTAGCTGCGTCCATAAAAGAAAAAGGAATTATAACTCCAATCACAGTTCATGTCATAGATGATGGATATATGCTGGTAGCCGGCGAACGTCGCTGGCGGGCATCAAAAATGGCGGGGTTGAAGAAAATACCAGCCTATATCTTAAAAATCGCCGATGATGCTGAACTGATGGAATTGGCACTGATTGAAAATATCCAACGGGAAAACTTAAACGCCATTGAGGAAGCAGAAGCCTATGCCGTTTTACAAAATGAGTTCAAATTGAACCAGTCTGTAATTGCTAAAGCGGTCGGTAAAAAAAGAGTCACTATTTCAAATTCGCTACGCTTACTAAATCTACCTGCAGAGATTAAAAGCAGTTTGCGAAAAGGTGAAATCAGCGCTGGGCACGGACGGGCTATTCTGGCTATGAAGACGCATGCAACACAAGCAAAATTGTGGCGTAGAATCCTTGAAGGAAAATTAAGCGTTCGGGCGGCTGAAGATATCGTAAAAGGGAAAACTACTCCTCCATCAAAGCCGATGAAAAAGCGCATTCGAAAATCTTCCGCGGCTGTACGAACACTAGAAAATGAATTGATCGATCTTTTAGGAACAAAAGTTCGAGTTCACCACAAAGGCACCTCGGGCACAATAGAAATCGAATATTTTTCAGAGGATGATTTGGAAAGAGTTTTGGATCTACTTCGTTCAATTCAATAAATAAGTCATGAAATCCAATCGGTACACAATTCATATTATTTCGGAAAATATAGATGCCCAGAAAAGATTTTCCATCAGCCGATTTTGGATTTGGACTCTCATTCTCCTTTTCATTGTTTCCTTGGTGGGCGTGGGCGTGAGTCTTTGGTATTATATACCCCGCATTGTTGAATTCCGTGAAAAGGATCAGCAATATGAAAAAATGCTTTCGGAGCGTGCGCAGGTATTGGACTTATATCGTGACTTGAATCGAATGGGTCAGATGGAAGATATTATCCGCAGCACTTTTAGTATTATAAATGAAGGTGAAAATGAGATCGATCTGCGAGATGAAAAAGCATTTACAATTTCCTATATTGAGAATATTCCATCGCAAGCACCTGTTGATGGTTTTTTAACCCAGCGTATGTTGGATCATTCTCATGTTTGGCAGAAAAACCATTATGGAATTGATATCGCCGTGAGTGAAGGCGAACCTGTTTTAGCGACTGCTAGCGGTCGAATTATTTTTTCCGGTTGGACATACGATTTAGGGAATTTGATTATCATTTATCACGGAGATGGTTATTTTACACATTATGGACACCATCAAATAAATCTTATGCAGACTCATGGAATTGTAAAACGAGGAGATGTTATTGCCTTGGCTGGTAGTACGGGCATATCTTCCGGTCCGCATTTGCACTTTGAAATTTGGAAAAATGGCAGGGTCATTGACCCGTTAGAATTTTTTCCTGAATATAAAGAGAAAGATTTAAGCGTAAAGACAGATGGCTAAAATTAATTTTCAAAATATGAATAGCATGGTGGGACAAGATGCTGTGTTTAACGGTAATATTAAACTGGAAGAGGGTATTATTGTATATGGCTCCGTTTTTGGTAATATTGAGACCAAAGGCGCTGTGAGGGTTTCCAGGACGGGAAAAATCCGAGGTAATATCGTGTGCAGTGATATTCATATCGGTGGTACGGTCGAAGGAAAAGTTGTTGTAGAAAATAGGGCTGTACTCGGAGATACTTCAAACTTAGACGGTGATTTGACTTATAAAACACTCATTATCGAAGAAGGTGCTCAATTTCAAGGTCAGTGTATTATTTTAAGTAATGATTCATCAAACCAAGAAAATATCGTAGACGATGTAGATTCGACTGAAAACTCATTTTTAATAAATGAGTGATAACAAGAACGAGTTTTTTGCTCGTTCGTTTCAGTATTTCCAAAAAATCGTTAAGGAATCCAGTCCAGCTGCAGCTGCATCATATTCTTTAATCGGAGGCGTGATCATATTGGTGCTGCTGGGATATTTTTTAGATGAATGGCTGGGGACAAAACCGTGGTTAATGTTGTTCGGCCTGGCAATAGGATTATTCACCGGATTTTATGAATTAGCAAAAACCATCTGGCGGAAGTAAGGATGTCAACAATAAAATTTTCTATATATATAAGCGTATTCTGTATAGGAACTTGGGGCTTGATTGTCGGGGGTATGGATCAATACTTTAAGGAGATTTTTCTAGGCATGATTGCACCATTGGTTATTGGAATTTTATCGATTGTTTATATAGATGATGTCCAGAAAAAATCACCTGAAAAGGTTACAAATGTTATGTTAAAAACGTTTGCAGGTAAAATGATATTCTATGGTGCATATTTTATATATATTTTCACTTTTTATACTTTCACTCCAATACCATTTATTCTTAGTTTCGCGGGCTATTTTATAACGCTTCACATATGTGAGGCGTTGTTTTTAAAATCTATTTTTATCAACAGGCAATAACGATCTATAAATGAGTGCAGCTGCTGAACATGGCCCCACCGGCGTTGGAGGTGTTTTGGACCAAGTTGGTGACAATATTATTCACCATGTCTCCAATAGTTCATTAGATCATCCACTCATTCAATTACCACACATATTTGGAATTAATTTTTCAGTCACAAAGCATGTTTTGATGCTGTGGATTGTTTCAATTTTGGTAGCGTTTGCAGTTATTATTCCCATAAGAAAATTGTTAAAACAGGATAAACCTATTCCTACAGGGTGGATGAATGCACTGGAAGCTGTAGTAAAATTTATTCGTGATTCCATTGTCAGACCTAATGTTGGCAATAAATTTGTAGATACATGGGCTCCGATGATTTTGACATTTTTCTTTTTTATCCTGTTTGCAAATGGGATTGGGCTCATTCCTGTTTTTGAGATTCTTGGAGTCATTAACAGATTTATATTTCAAGTACCTGCTTCAGACAGTCACAATTTCGTGAATCAATTATTACATGGCGGAATGACGGCCACAGGTAATTTCAATGTAACCGCAGGGTTAGCAACTATTACATTTTTTACGATTATCATAGCCGGGTCAAAAGCTCATGGTTTTATAGAACACTGGAAAAATTTAGCACCAAAGGGACTGGCATGGCCAATTTATATTATTCTAATTCCTATTGAAATAATTGGTATGTTTGTCCGACCCTTCGCATTAACCATGCGTTTAGCGGCTAACATGACTGGTGGTCATATTGCTATTTTAGCCATACTATCATTTATGGCGATTTTCGCAGATATGTTTCAAAGCACATTTGCCGGAGTCGGAATGGCTTTTATATCTGTTCCAATGGCAGTTGCCATTAACGGATTAGAAATTATTGTCATATTGGTGCAGGCATATGTTTTTACGTTATTGTCATCAGTATTTATAGGGATGGCAATCAATGTTCATCATTAAATAAACAGTTAAGGAGAAACAAACGATGGAAAACCTACATTACTTTGGAGCCGCTCTTGGTTTAGGAGCAATTGTAATTGGTGCCGGACTTGGCATTTCACGTTTAGCAGCAGCAGCAGCAGATGGGATTGCCCGTCAACCTGAAGCGTCTGATAAGATTACAGCCGCCGTCAACCTGCCTTTATTTTTGCTCGAAGGTGTGGCTATTTTGGGCGAAGTGTTTGTTCTGTTAATCGTGTTGATGAAATAATAACCTTAAAGGATATTTCATGAATAACCCTTTAGTACAACTTGATCCGGGACTATTCGTCTGGACCATCCTAACATTTTTATTATTATTGTTTGTCCTGGCAAAATTTGCCTGGAGACCGTTACTGAAAATGTTGAATGAAAGAGAAGAACTAATCCGATCATCGTTGAAAGATGCAGAAAAAGCCAAAGAAGAATTGTCACAGTTGAATGCAGAGGGGGAGAAAATCATTAATAAGGCACGAGCAGAAGCTCAATCCATTCTATCTGATGGAAAAGCTGCTTCTGCCAAGTTGAAGGATGAAATTCTCAACGATGCAAAAGAAAAAGCGAATGCAATCGCTAGCGAAGCTGAAAAGCAGATTGGAGTTGAAAAAGACAAAGCGATAGCTGAAATCAAAGAGGAAGTTGTGAATATTTCTCTTGCAGTAGCTGAAAAACTCATCAAGAAGAATCTTTCCCCTGAAGATAATAAAGCACTTATCGATCAATCGCTTACTCAATTAAAGAATTATGAGGCTTAATCAGCGATCTAAAAAATTGGCAGCTGTTTTATTAGAAATAGCACAAGACGCCGGTAGTGATGTGTATACTTCACTGCAAACCATAGACAACTTGCTGAAAAAAGATGCGCGTTTTAAATCATTATTTCTATCGAAACGCGTTACTCTGGATCAGAAGGTTGATATATTTCGATTGGTGCTGGCTGAAGTGTGTCATCCAATTGTTATTGAATTTTTAGGACTAATTACTAAGGAAAAATCTGTTCTAATCGTACGCCAAGTGATCCAGGCTTACACCCATCTTTATAGAGATAAAGAAGGAATTGTAGCTGTGACTGCTCATATGGCTAATGAAATGAAACAAGATGAAATAAAGACGTTTCAAGAAAAGCTTGAAATGTCTTTGGCGAAAAAAGTTGACCTGAATATTCAATTGGATCAAAAGCTCTTAGGTGGTATCAAATTGAGAATTGAAAACACATTTTTGGATGCATCTCTACAAAACAATTTAAACCGTTTACGCGGAGAACTTTTACAATCCTAGAAACAAGGAAGTGTGATGGAAATTAAAACGGAAAATATAACGGAATTACTGAGACAACAGATTGAGAAATTTGATGTTTCTGTCGATGTATCTGAAGTGGGTGAAGTCATCGAAATAGGTGATGGTGTTGCTCGTGTCAGCGGACTTGAGAATGTCATGAGTTCCGAATTGGTTGAACTGCCAAATGGTGTGTTCGGTATGGCTCTGAATCTTGAAGAGGATAACGTCGGATTGGTTCTTTTTGGTGAAAGCAGAAAAGTGAAAGAAGGCGATTTAGCCAAACGAACAGAAAAGGTAGTGGAAGTTCCAGTAGGCGAATGTATGCTCGGCAGAGTCGTGAATCCCTTGGGACAGTCAATCGATGGTAAAGGTGTCATTAATGCCAAAGACTACTTACCCATTGAACGTAAGGCATTGGGAGTGATGCAGCGTCAACCGGTTAAAAAGCCACTGCAAACAGGAATTAAAGCCGTTGATTCCATGATTCCAATTGGTCGAGGACAGCGTGAATTAATCATTGGTGATCGCCAGACCGGTAAGACCGCTATTGCTATTGATGCTATCATCAATCAGAAATACACCCATCAAACGGATCAACCGGTTTATTGTATTTACGTGGCTATCGGGCAAAAAGCTTCTACAGTTGCTTCTCTGGTAAATGAATTGGAATCCAATGGTGCCATGGAATACACGACGGTGGTGGCTGCCAATGCTTCTGACCCGGCACCCATGCAATACATTGCACCCTATTCAGGCTGCGCTATGGGTGAATATTTTCGCGATAATGGTAAACATGCATTAATTGTTTATGATGATTTATCCAAACAGGCAGTGTCTTATCGTCAGATGTCGCTGGTTCTGCGTCGTCCCCCAGGCCGTGAAGCTTTTCCCGGCGATGTGTTTTATCTCCACAGCCGTTTACTGGAGCGAGCTTCCAAACTGTCCGATGAACAGGGTGGTGGTTCGTTAACAGCGTTACCCATTATTGAAACTCAAGAAGGGGACGTGGCTGCTTACATTCCTACAAATGTAATTTCCATTACAGACGGTCAGATCTACCTGGAAACAAACCTGTTTAATTCAGGAGTTCGCCCGGCCATTGATGTGGGTCTATCTGTTTCTCGTGTGGGTGGCAATGCGCAGATCAAAGCCATGAAAAGTGTAGCCGGAACCCTCAGATTGGATTTAGCTCAGTACCGAGAATTAGAAGCATTTTCTAAGTTTGGTTCAGACTTGGATAAAGCAACCCTAGCGCAACTCACTCGTGGAGAGCGCATGGTGGAAATCCTCAAGCAAAATCAGTACACGCCAATGAATGTCGAAAAACAAATTGTCATACTCTATGCCGGAACAAAAGGTTATTTGGATGAAATTCCTGTAGATAGAGTTCATGAATTTGAATCGGAATTGTTTAATTATTTAGATGCAAATAATGCTGCTGAATTGAAATCGATTCGGGATGAAGGGTTGATTAGTGATGAAGTCGAGTCAAAGCTGAGTGATGCCATCGATGCGTTTAAGGGAGGTTTTACCGCCTAACCATGGCGAATCTAAAAGATATACGTAATCGGATCAAATCCGTTAAAAGCATTCAAAAAGTAACAAAAGCCATGAAAATGGTAGCTGCTGCTAAAATGCGTAAAGCTCAAGAGCATATGGAAGAAGCGCGTCCCTATGCGAATCGTCTATCAGGGGTGATTAATAATTTACTCCCAGATGTGGATCGCGAGTTTTTGGATTTGCTGGATGTCCGTGAAATCAATCGGGTCGGATATGTTGTTGTATCTTCCGACAGGGGTTTGGCAGGATCATTCAATACGAATGTCATGAAGAAAACGCAAAGTGAAATCGATGCTCTCGGCAAGGAAAATGTGGATGTATTCTGCATTGGTAAAAAAGCCCGGGATCATTTTAAACGACGCAATTATAATATTATCGAAAGCCATGTTGAATTTTGGAATGAATTGAAATTTGGTAATGCCGTTCATTTCGGAGAAGGAATTATCAGTCATTTTACGAATAAACATGTCGATGAAATTCATGTAGTATATAATGAGTTCATTAACGTGGCGATGCAAAATGTATCATCGGAAAGATTATTACCCCTGGTATTTGAAGGTGATGAAAAAGCGATAGTTGATCGCCTTTACGAACCTAATAAGAATGATTTAGTGCAAAGCTTGATTCCCAGGCACCTCAACATTCAAATGTGGAAATATTTATTGGAATCTTTTGCCAGTGAGCAGGCAGCGCGGATGGTCGCTATGGAAAACGCTACAGATAATGCTCAGGAAATGATTAAAGATTTAACATTGGAATTCAATAAGGCTCGCCAAGCAGCAATTACAACAGAAATGCTGGAGATCGTCAGTGGCGCCGAAGCCTTGCAAAATTAATTAAGGAACTGATATGCCAATTGTTGGAAAAGTATCACAAATAATGGGCGCCGTCGTAGACGTTACGTTTGAAGACGGACAATTACCCGAAATATTAAATGCCTTAAAAATTGACCGCGGTGAAAATGGGACCTTGGTCCTGGAAGTTGCACAGCATTTAGGCGAAGGTATTGTAAGAACCATTGCTATGGATTCCACGGACGGACTTGTTCGCGGCCAAAAGGTCATCGACACGGGTGAAACGATTTCTATGCCGGTAGGTCCCGAAACATTGGGTCGTTTATTTGACGTCATTGGTAATACCATTGATGGGAAAGGTGAGGTCAAAACAGCTAAACGGAATCCCATTCACCGTCCGGCGCCAAAACATGAAGATTTAGCCACGTCTACGGAAATTCTGATAACAGGTATCAAAGTTGTAGATCTTATGGAACCCTATACCAAAGGTGGGAAAACCGGACTCTTCGGTGGTGCGGGAGTAGGAAAAACCGTGCTGATTCAGGAATTGATTCGCAATATTGCCACGGAGCATGGTGGATATTCTGTTTTTGCTGGTGTTGGCGAACGTACCCGTGAAGGAAACGACCTCTATCTGGAAATGAGTGAATCCGGCGTGATTGATAAAACAACCATGGTCTTTGGCCAAATGAATGAACCTCCTGGTGCACGTTTACGTGTCGGTTTAAGCGGATTGGCCATGGCGGAATATTTCCGTGATGATGAAGGAAAGGACGTTCTGCTCTTTATAGACAATATTTTTCGATTTACTCAAGCTGGTTCAGAAGTGTCAGCTTTGTTAGGTCGCATGCCTTCTGCGGTTGGATACCAACCAACACTATCAACTGAAATGGGAGATTTACAAGAACGGATCACATCAACAAAAAAAGGTTCCATTACATCGGTTCAAGCTATATATGTTCCTGCCGATGACTTGACAGACCCAGCTCCGGCAACAGCATTTGCCCACTTAGATGCAACATCAGTGTTGGAACGTAAAATCGCTGAATTGGGATTATATCCTGCCATTGATCCCCTGGCTTCAACTTCAAGAATTCTTGACCCCCGCGTCATTGGAGATCGTCATTATAATATCACCCGGAGGGTGCAAATTGTTTTACAGAAATATAAGGACCTCCAGGACATTATTGCCATTTTGGGTATGGATGAACTTTCCGATGAAGACAAACTCACTGTCGCACGAGCCCGGAAGATGCAGAAATTCATGAGCCAACCTTTCTTTGTGGCTGAACAGTTTACAGGAAAAGAAGGCCGCTACGTGGATCTGGAAGATACTGTTTCCGGTTTTGAAGCCATCCTGAATGGTGATGCTGATGAGATCCATGAAAATATGTTTGCTTATGTGGGTACCCTTGATGAAGTATTTGAAAACGCCAAAAAAGCTGTTGCCTAATGAGTGTTTGTCTGAAATACCCAATTTCTGCGTTATACTTGTATTCCAAATCAGTTATTTACAACAGTAAACTCCTGATTATGAAATACTTCGCAAGCCTTGAACTTGAACATTCCATACGAAACATATATTTTATTGGTAGATGTTCATGAGTTCCTACCAACTGGAAATCGTTACACCGAGAAAAGTTTTAGATGAAGGATATGTGGAACATGTCCGCTGCCCAGGATTAGATGGATACTTTGGGGTGCTGGCCAATCACCGCGAAGCCATTATTGCCCTTGGAATCGGCGAAATCAAAGTCACCCAAAATGGCAAGGATCATTATTTGGCTACTAGTGGCGGTTTTGCCGAAATCACAAAAGAAAAAGTAGAGCTATTACTGGAATCATATGAACGAGCCGAAGAAATTGATACAGCACGAGCTGAATTAGCGCTGCAAAGAGCACAAGTCCGGAAACAGGGAAAGGCCATTGATAATGCACACAATGAGGTTTCTCTTCTGCGAGCGGTGAATCGATTGAAAGTATCGAAACGATAATTTCCAATACATTCATAATCCAGCCGCTCGTAACTTTGAGCGGCTTTTTTTTAACTGATAATCAATAAAAATGTATAAACGAACTCACACCTGCGGAGAACTCCGCAAAAATCATATTAATGAAACTATCCATCTCAACGGCTGGGTGAACACAATACGTTTGCACGGACAAGTAATCTTTATTGATCTCCGGGACCGTTACGGCAAAACCCAGATTGTTTTCAATTCGGAAGATTATAACGGTGATTTTGAAGCAGTTAAAAAATTGTCCATGGAAGATGTACTCTCTATCATGGGCACAGTTCAATCGCGGAGTGAAGGTGCCGTTAATCCGAATATGCCAACAGGAGAAATTGAGGTTCTTGTTGATTCAATGGAGTTGTTGAGCGAAACGGCTCCCCTGCCTTTTATCATCACAGACCGGGACAGCGCTCTGGAAGATTTGCGGTTGAAATATCGCTACCTTGAACTGCGTACTGATGAACTACAGAAAAATATATTAACCCGCCATAAAACCTATCAGGCTGTGCGTCAATATTTAACCAATCATAAGTTTGTAGAAATAGAAACTCCTACTTTGATGAAGTCCACCCCGGAAGGCGCTCGGGATTTTCTGGTCCCCAGCCGCATTCATCACGGAAAATTTTACGCCCTACCGCAATCGCCTCAGCTCTATAAGCAAATTTTGATGATATCAGGTTTCGACCGCTATTTTCAGATTGTAAAATGTTTCAGAGACGAGGATTTTCGGGCTGACCGCCAACCGGAATTCACACAGATTGATATTGAAATGTCCTTTGTGGATGAAGAGGATATTTTTACCAACATGGAAGGATTGACAAAACAGGTTTTTAAGGAAGTGAACAATGTTGATCTTCCGGAACCGTTTCCGCGAATAACGTATACAGAAGCCATGAGTCAATACGGATCTGACAAACCGGATACTCGTTATGGCCTGTTTCTACAGGATATAAAAGAGTTCACAGATCGCTCTGACTTCAATGTCTTCAAATCTGTTGAGTCAGTAAAAGCAATTGTTATTCCTGGTGGTGCAAAATATTCCCGGAAGATTATAGATGGGTTAACTGATTATGTTAAAAAGTATAAAGCCAAAGGGTTGGCATGGATGAAAGGGGAAAATGGTCAACTTTCCGGTGGTATCGCCAAATTCTTTGATGATAATTTGACAAATGACCTTATTCAAACCACTGATATAAAAGACGGCGATATCATATTTATCATCGGCGATAAAAAGGCTGTTGTTGAGCAGGCATTAGGCGCTCTCAGGGTGGAGATTGCCAAACGTGAAGAGTTAGCGGATCCAAATATTTATAAACCAATATGGGTTACATCTTTCCCCATGTTTGAGTATGATGAAGATGAAAACAGGTATACGGCCATGCACCATCCTTTTACAGCACCCATGGAAGATGATATTGATAAACTGGAATCAGATCCTGCTTCCGTACTCTCAAGAGGCTATGATTTAACCTTGAACGGTCATGAAATTGCAGGAGGTTCCATCCGTATTCATTCTCCGGAAATTCAGAATAAAGTATTCTCTCTTTTGGGATTGAGTGTAGAAGATGCTAAAGAAAAATTCGGTTTTCTGGTGGAAGCCCTGACCTATGGCGCTCCACCTCATGGCGGTATTGCTTTTGGTTTTGATAGACTGGTCATGATCTTGACTGGTTCAAATAATATCCGTGATGTTATTGCATTTCCAAAAACAACATCGGCTGTTTCTCTTATGGATGATGCACCAAACACCGTGAGCAAGAAGCAGTTGGACGAATTGGGTATACAAATTAAACCCGATAAAATGTAAAATTATTGGAAAATTTAACTTTCAAAAAAGCACTGTACAGACCGGAATGTCTGTACTACAATTTTTTTGTACAACAAACATTCTTGTCTGTTGAAAATATGATTGATTAAATAGTATGACATCTACTCATCAAGGAAAAGTTTGCATTATCACAGGAGCTACTGACGGCATTGGTAAAGAAGCAGCAATGAACCTGGCCGCAATGGATTTTACTCTTGGTTTAGTTGGTAGAAATCCGGATAAAATTTCATCCACACTAGCTGAAATCCAATCAAAAACGGGAAATGATAATATCACCTTTTTCCAAGCTGACCTTTCCTTAATGAAAGAAGTCCGGACGTTGACAGAAGAAATCCAATCCACATTTGATAAAATTGACGTCTTGTTAAATAATGCAGGGGCATATATCGTTGATTTTGGAAAAACAGATGAAGGTTTTGAACGTACTTTTGCTTTGAATCATTTATCGTATTTCTTACTGACAGACCTTTTGTTAGATACCATAAAAACCACACCACACTCCCGAATTATTAATGTTGCATCTAATGCCCATATTAATACCAATCTGGATTTTGAGGACCTTCAGGGATTCCACGGTTATAAGGGCTGGCCGGCTTATTGCAAATCGAAACTCTGCAATATTATGTTTACCTATGAATTAGGACGCAGACTGGAGGAAAGCGATACAACAGTTAATTGTCTTCACCCTGGTTTTGTGAATACTAGCTTCGGAAACAACAATAAACTTGGTGTTCGTTTGAGTTTGATTGCAGCAAAGGCCGTTAGTGCGATTAATGTTAAAAAAGGAGCAAAGACAAGTATTTATCTGGCATCGTCTTCCGAAGTGGAAGGTGTGAGTGGAAAATATTTTGCAAAGTGCAAACCCAAAGATAGTTCTCCACAGTCCTATGTGGTTGAAGACCAAAAGCGTCTCTGGGATATAAGTGAGCAGCTATTAAGCTGACGATCTTTATAGATTTGCCATATCAATCTAATCATCAACACAGTTTATGTATTCCAAATAAATAAAATAGTCCTCCTTTTCTTTTTCTTTATCCTATACTACATTCATTCATGAAAAGCATTTATTGTTTACTGTGGTTTAATTTCTGGATTCAGAACCCTGTTTTTTCACAAGTAGAAACTTGGGAAGCAAAAGCCAAAATAATGGTGGATAGTCAGATAATGGCTCGAGGTGTTACAAACGAAAATCTGTTAAAAATCATGCGCCTCACACCGCGCCATGAATTTATTCCAGTGGAACAACATCCCTATGCCTATATGGATTCACCGCTACCCATTGGCTTTAATCAAACGATTTCTCAACCGTATATCGTTGGTCTTATGACATCGTTACTGGACCTAAAAGGTGACGAGAAAGTGCTGGAGATCGGCACCGGTTCCGGCTATCAAGCTGCGATATTGTCCCCGCTTTCTAAAGAAGTGTTTTCAATTGAAATCGTAAAAGGATTAGCAGAAAGATCAGCAAAAACACTAAAAGATCTGGGCTATGATAACATTCATGTAAAATGGGGTGACGGTTACCAAGGCTGGCCTGATGAAGCACCATTTGATGCTATCATTGTTACTGCAGCTCCACCAGAGGTACCACCAAAATTGTTTGAGCAACTGAAAGTGGGTGGAAGATTAGTAATTCCCGTTGGGAGACTTTGGCAGGAATTATGGATAATTACCAAACTGGAAGGTGATATTATGGATAAGAAATCGGTGATTCCCGTGCGCTTCGTACCTATGGTTCATCCGGAAAAACCGATTCCCAATCAGGACTAAAAATCTAATAATGATTGATAGATAGAATAATTTTCTTCGTCAAAACAGCAGAAGATTACTTTTACAATTTTATCATTATTTTCTAAGAATTCCCAAACAATACGAATAGCGATTTCCGCAGCTAATTCTTTCGGAAAATGATAAACACCGGTACTGATATTTGGAAAGGCAATGGTACTAATATTATTTTCACTGGCTAAAATCAGACTGTTCCAGTAACAATTTCTCAATAATTCTTCTTCTTTGTTTTTTCCTCCGTGCCAGATTGGACCTACAGTATGAATCACAAACTTCGCGGATAGATTGTACCCTTTTGTTAAACGTGCTTCACCTATGGGACAACCGTCAATGGTTTTGCATTCTGCCAGAAGTTCTGGTCCGGCTGCCTTGTGAATGGCGCCATCCACACCACCTCCGCCCAACAGTGATGTATTGGCTGCGTTGACAATTGTGTCTACATTCAGATTGGTGATATCACCTTGGACTATTGTAATTTTATTATTCATGTATGCCACCTAAGTTTAATCAGAGTCACTGTTTATACTATGTTAAGTTTAGAAGTGATTTCAATGAATTAATGGACATAAAAGCAATAGATATAAAAAAGTTCAAAAGAATCGTATTTTTTACAGGTGCCGGAATGTCTGCTGAATCGGGTGTTCCCACATATCGAGGTGAAGGAGGTATTTGGCATGAATACAAGTGGGAAGAATATGCTTGTCAAGAAGCATGGGAAAAGAATCCGGACAAAGTTTTTGATTTCCATAACTTGCGCAGAGAAGAAGCGTTGAAATGCTTTCCGCACAGGGGACATGAAATTATTACAAATATTCAAAAATCTCATCCGGATGTAACTGTAGTTACCCAAAATATAGATGGGATGCATCAGAGGGCAGGAACAGAAAATGTGATTGAACTTCACGGAAGCATATGGCGGGTAAGATGCGAAAGGGAAGGTTTGATACTGCAGGACTTGACCGAAGGTCGTTTTACTAACAAAACATGTGAATGTGGGGCATGGCTACGTCCAGACATTATTTGGTTCAGCGATATGTTGAATCAAACCGTGATAGTGAAGGCAGATGGGGCCATTTCAAATTGTGATTTATTTATCAGTATCGGTACATCAGGAGTTGTGTGGCCGGCTGCAGGTTATCCTCAACTGGCTAGATCATCCGGAGCTTTGTGTATTGAAATAAATCCAGAACCCAGTGAATTGTCTAATATATTTGATCATATATACCGAGGAAAAGCGGGCGAGATTCTTCCTAAACTATTTCTTTTGTGATATAGGACACGGTTTTCAATAGACTTTTAGTATTAGTTTTTCAAAGACTATAAAAAAGGATGTGCTATGAAGAACAACAATCAGATTGAAAAACGAATGCAGCAATACATTCAAAAATTGCATATCCAATTTCGTGATGGCTCAACAATTCCCATGGATTCTTCCAGGCAAGAAGAACATGCAAAAAAAATGATACGGCTTTTAGAAAGCATTGGACCCATCGCAAAAGCATAACTTGTAAATAATAAATCCATCTAATAAATTTAATCATCTAATTCAAGTGAGGTGAAGCCATGAAACAGATAACTATTTTTATTACCCTTATTTCTTTGGTTTTTGGGGGTGAAAAGATTGCAAGTCTTGTTCAGAGACAGATTCAACAATTTCCACCGGAAATTCAACAACAGATTTCAAAAAAGGCACTAACTTGGAAACATATCCCCAGTAATCCGTTAGACCGCTCTATGATAGACCCCAGTGATCTCTATGGTGAATGGGAATATGAGGATTCCGATGGAACGGCATATTTGACAGTAGGGACTGATCAACAAATTTTGAATTTCTTGCAATTATTTGGCATGAAACCAGCAGAAGGTGGAATTGCTATTTCCGGCACAGCTGTAGATACCATGGACTACATAATGTTAATATCATTTTTTGATTATGAGATTTTATTTATCTCAAATAATCCCATTCCATTAGATGATGAGTATGATAATGTTGATGTGACCTTTGAACTGCCTTATTATGAAATGGCTTATGGTTCAATGGGACCTTCGAATTGGGTGGAGTTTGTTGTAGCAGATACTCTTAATGGAGATACCCTTATTTATGAATTTGAAATTGAAAATATTGGCGATTTGGTATCCATTGACACGACAACATTCAGTGTAAATGTAGACACGATAACTTTCTCCAACCAAGATAGCGATACAACCTATACATTAAACGGAATTGTTTCTATCGGATCTCTCGGTTTAATAGCAGGTGTTCCTACAGAAATACCATTCTTTGGTGAAGATTTCGGCCCGGATGTTGGTGAAGATGAAACGATGTCCATGCAGTTTTTTGAAGATGGCACCGGATATGAAATTTATTCAGAAGAAGATTACTATTATAACTGGGATACTACGGAATTTGACTGGTCAGCCACAAATGACTCATTAACATTGATTTTCCATGAATTTGATGAAGATTATTATGAAGAATATGATGATACTGTAACTGTTGCATATGAGATTATATACCTCGATTCCGGGACATATGTCAATATATCAGCAGATTTCGATTTTTGTGAATTTATTGTTAATGATGATGATGATTATATTAATGAAGATTCCTGTTATGCTGATCTTGAACAATTTTTAAGTATTATCGATATAGAATCCATTACTATCGATTTCTGGATGGAAATGAGCTATGTGGGTCCGTTAGCCATTGATGGAGAAATTGGTTTATACCCTGACGAGTTTATTTTACACAGTGCATTTCCAAATCCATTCAATCCGACTACAACATTGAAGTATGAGCTTGGTTCAGCGGGACCAGTATCCATAGACGTATTTGATGTAAATGGTCGGAAGATCCGCAGCTTGTACAATGGCATCAGCGCTCCCGGACTACATGAAATCCGTTGGGACGCACGAGATAATCATGGAAAACAGGTGAGTTCCGGAGTGTATTTATTTAAAGTGAAAATGGATGGAAAAGTAAAAACAGCAAAGACACTCTTGCTGAAATAATTTAAGCCTAAACCAAAATATAAAAGCCCTTTCGATTTCGGGAGGGCTTTTTTTAGTAAATTCTGGATATGCCAGACATGAGACTACCGGTATTCTCTCACGAAGTATTTCAGGGAAAACGTAATGAGAGATTACAGACTAACTTTATATTACATTTTCAAATTATTTATTTTTAATAAAGTAGAATTTCCATTTATGACTAAAATATTATTTATTACCGCTCTTCAGGCCGAAGCCAAGCCATTGATAGAATATTATCAATTAGAGAAAAAACAACTCAATGAAAGACTATTTTATTTTCAAAAAGATAAAATCGCATGTCTAACAACCGGGGTTGGCGCGAACAATGTGTGTAAACGATTACCTGAACTTCTTGAGAATATTGAATGCAAAAACGCATTACTGATCAATGTTGGTATCGCAGGTGGAAACAGCGATATTACAAAAATAGGGAACTTGTACATAGCCAATAGGATCACCGATAAGAAAAACGAGAAAATTTGGCTGCCAGATAATTTAATCAGACATGGGTTAGAAGAACTATCCCTTACAACAGTTCCAAAAGGTGTGACAAATGGAGGAAAAAAATATAATGGATTAGTGGATATGGAAGCATCAGCAATTTTTGAAGTATCGGAAAAAAGAATACCGGCACACCGGATGGTTTTTTTAAAGATTGTGTCTGATCATATGGATAAGGTTTTGGATAAACCGAAGCAGGTTATCCATTTGGTGCAAAATCAATTATCCGAAATTCATAGAATTATTGCTCTGTTCTCTGGGATGATGGAATCTACTAGATTGGAATAAAGTCAATTAAAAAAATAATTGTTTGTGATTTATTTCAATAATTTTCTCAGCGGTTTAAAAGCTCCGTTTACACATTCATTCACTGCATAAGACACACTCAGCGATGAATACCAATATGTATTTGTCCAAAGAACATCTCCGTCACTGGCATTTAAAAGTTGGATACTAACTCCAACTCTAGAAGGAACATATTCTATTCTTTCCGTTTCGATTATGGAACCTTCATCAGTTGTGATTGTTTCTGTCGTTGTTGTTTCAAAATAGACTTTTTCAACTCCATCCACTTCTTTTGAAATTACAGGCTCATCAACCGTTTTCATCGTAGTAATTATCGAACCTTTGTTTTCTGTAACAATAGGCATGACAATCACTTTATAATCTTTGAAATCCGTTAAGGTACATAACAATACAACATCAGAAGAAATTAAGTTTACATCTAAAGAAAAATTTGTCATTCCTGATTGATTCAGCGCAACTTCCTCCATCAGAGCAGGAGTCGATTCACGTTCGACAACATTGATCCCCATTTTCATTAAATGATAAACTATATTTTTATTAATAATCATTCCGGATCCGGGAAACGATTTAAAATCAGGGGTAGGATATACAATAATAGTTTTAACCTGCGAAAAATCAAAACCGGGTTTAATTACAGGTTTTTCAGCGCATGAATAAAATATAACTAAAAAAAGAACAGCTAAATTCTTTTTCATGTAATTAATCCTTTAGGTGTTTAATATGTACCTCAGCTTCATTTTTTAAAGAGTCGGAATCTGCATATTTCAAACAATTATCCCATGCTGCAATAGCTTCCTTACTTCTTCCCAAAATCTCAAGTAGCTGACCTTCCATCTGGTAGATTTCTGAATTTTCCGAATCCAAACTTTGGGCTTGATAGATAAACGTTAATGCCTGTTCGTATTGTTGATCTTGAATGGCAATGACACTTTTCTTAATTAAATCAATTACTTTTTCGGTTTCGCCTTCCTCGGCTATAGTGGTGTTAAGAATGGAAAATGATAACAGTATCCATACTAAAATTGTCCATTTTTTCATGAAATCACCTCGTTATAATTTTTGAATTGCTCTTAACACATCTCTACGACTTACTTGCCCCACAAGTTTTCCATTATCCACTACCGGCAATCGGCGAAAATGGGTTTCAAGAAAATATTCAGCAACATCCATAATACCCATAGTGGATGGGATTGTGCTAACCTCATCGGACATATAATCTTTTACAAGTCCACCCATTTCATTGTGATAGGTAGATTGCAGAAAAGTTTGCATGCAATCAATCTCTGAAAGCATACCCAATAGATTACCATCTTCATCAACGACTGGAGCCCCTGAAATCTTTTTGGATATCAGCGTATCAATTGCGCCCAAAACCTGTGTGTCCAGAGAAAATGTGATTAATTTTTTTGTCATAATATCAGCGACAGACATGTTTTTTCTCATGATGAGTCCTCCTCATTTTTATCACTGGTTTCAGTTTTTTTATCCACCATTTCTTTGACTGTATCCATAACTTTTGGCGCAAGATCAAACAATTTTCCAGCAACGCTCTCCTTATCACCCACTGTTAGCATTTTTGCGCTATCCTTTCCGATGACAACAAACGCTACAGGTTCAATGCTCCATCCTCCGGCAATCCCCTGCCCGGAACCAGATTGTTTTGATTCTGTTCCTTCACCGCCACCAGCTCCAAACCCAAATGTTATCTTTGAAACTGGAATAACCGTGTGTTCACCCGCAGTTATGGATTCACCGACAACCGTTCGTGTTAACATTAAATTTTGAATTTCTTCTAATGTATTTTTTATTAGATCTGTTACACTCATGATGTTCCTTTCTATTTACGAAATTTTAAGTAAGTAATACAGACTTGAATTGATGTAATTATAGGAGAAAAACGAATCTGAATATTTCCCCTAATATCCGTATTCATTTCAGGTGAAAAAGCAGGCTCGAGTGAAAAATTAAGTTTCTGTGGTCGAACAATACCATTAACTGCATGAATATAGCCAATAATCATTCCAGTTTGCATGGGATTTGATAACCCCAAACGACCTTTAATGGATGTTTCTTCCCAACGAATTGTTTTCAATATTGATTTGATCAATTTTTGGTAGGGAATTTTCTTCAATAATCTTTTTCTATCTTTTAGATAATCAAATTTAATTTGTTTTACTTCAAATATTTTAGTCATCAACGGGTTTTCATACTTACCGAAAGTAATAGATCCAGCAGGTAATAATTTTATTCCAATGCCCCGATTTTTATAGCCCATGGATAATTGAAGTTCGCCATTAATTTGTGAGTCTTGTGCGTTTAAATTGCCTTGAAGACGGACTCGAATAGGGCAAATGATTATGATAAGGAGAATTCCTATCAGTGTAATGATACAGTATAATATGACGTTTAACATCATAGCAAAATTTGGCTATGCTATGATTGGTTTACCAGTAGAATCTATTTAAAAAATAAATCTTCTTGTTCTAATAACATTTGAGCCAGTTTTTGTTCATAAACGTTTTCCGGCATGATTTCGGGAATCAACACCGGATCGGCATTAATTACAAATTCTAAATCCTGTCTGAATTTTTCCCGATCTCCCGCTTTGGTGTGAAGAAACCGTGCTCTTAAAACATAAGTTCCTAAATAATTTTGGTGAGATTTGATCGCTTGTTCAAAGTATTCTTCGGAACGGTTCAACTCTACTCCCGGTAAGCGGGCATACAATGCACCGAAGTATCGATAAGGTCCACCGTAAAAATAATCTGGATTTAGTGATAAAACACGATGCATAACAGATTCCGCCAAATCACTGTATTTTAAACGTTCACGAACAGATTTTGAGGAGAGATAGCGTCCCATATTTGCAGCCCACCAATACAACGCATCGATATATTCTTTTTCGACACCTGCAACAGATTGAATCATCTTGGTCATCGAATCACCTTTTACATCATTGTATATTTGTATAAAAGCAGGTGATTGTCTTATAATATTCATTGACATGGATGCACCGCGGGTAAAAAGACTGTCTTTCTGTTTTTGATCTGTTTCTATATAGTATGCTTGGAAATGATACGCCCTGCTCAATAGCAGTGCGAGTTCTAAATTATCTTTTTCAAGCAAAAATGCTTTTTCTAAAAAAAACGTAGCTAAAACAGCATCATCTTCGCTAGACCGCTTATTCCAGTACTTGAATGCTTGTTTTTTTAAATAATCTAAATTGTTTTGATAGGCTTCTTTAGATGTTGGCGGCAAGATAGTTGTACAGCCAATCAGCATCAGAAGAAAAAGAAGTAAAAATTGTGTTAATTTATTCGTTATCATTGTATAAACTTTGCCTATTCGAAGAGGAAACTTTATTATTAATCAAAAACCTTGTTGGTTTCAGATAAAAAATTAATACATAATTCTATTAAGGATGAAGAAGACTATTGAATTAAAAGGAGTGGATCTCCAAACATTACTTGGGGTTGCCGATTCAAATATTCGTTTACTAAATGAAACATTTTCCACAAAAATACATATTCGTGGAAGTGATATCACGTTAGGTGGAGATAAAAATGATGTGGAATTGGTCCATGAAATTATCCATGAGATGATTCAAACGCTGAGTCGAAAAGGATCTTTGACTAAAAAAGATGTATTGCAGCTGATAAAAATTATTCGATCTGAAAACGGACATACGGTTGACGTTCCCAAAGATGTGATTCATTATGGAAGAAAAGGTGCTATTGTTCCTCGGACAAATGGACAGAAAAAATATGTTCAAATTTGTAATAAAGATGATATAGTCTTTTCGATTGGTCCGGCAGGTACGGGTAAAACATTTTTAGCTGTTGCATTCGCTGTCGCTGCACTGGAAAATCATGATGCTGACCGTATTATCTTGTGTAGACCGGCTGTGGAAGCAGGAGAAAGCTTGGGCTTTTTACCAGGTGATTTGAAAGAAAAAGTAGATCCGTATCTTACACCATTATACGATGCATTGAATGAAATAATGCCGGCAAATAAACTGAAACTGATTTTAAATACAAATGTAATTGAAGTTGTTCCATTGGCTTATATGCGCGGTCGAACATTGAACAATGCGTTTCTAATTCTGGATGAAGCTCAAAACTCTACCCCTATGCAAATGAAGATGTTTTTAACAAGGTTGGGCGTGAATTCCAAGGCCATCATCACAGGAGATATTACTCAAATTGATTTACCCAAACGGTCTGACTCCGGACTGATTGACGTTATAGAGATTCTAAAAGGTGTGGATGGTATTGGTTTTGTTAAATTAGATGAAACGGATGTGGTACGGCATAAATTAGTTCGTGATATTATTAAGGCTTACGATAAAGCTAACGGTAATAAATCATAAGAATTGCAATGTTGGTATAACTGGGAAAAATTCATGTTTCTAGGGATAAATAACACTAATTTCCAGGGCTGAATTATTCAGCAATTTTTGCCAGACAGTAACAGACAATACGACAAAATGATGTTTTTTTACATATATCAGGGTTTTCTAAAAATCGCTGCTACTATTCGATCTGAAGATCGATCTCCGTTATATATGCATAATCAAAATACTTTGGAAAAATTATGACCAAAACTGATGTAGTCATTGTGGCTGCAAAACGAACTCCCATAGGTGCATTCTTGGGGAGTTTAGCTAGTATTCCTGCACCTCAATTAGGAGCTATTGTATTAAAATCAATTCTTGAAGAAACAGGAATTGATAAGGAAAAAATTGATGAAGTGATCATGGGAAATGTTATATCGGCAGGACTAGGGCAGGCGCCGGCGAGGCAAGCGGCTCTCCGTGCAGGATTACCAAATAATGTAGAATGTCTCACCATCAACAAGATGTGCGGCTCCGGCTTAAAAGCAGTGATGCTTGGGGCTCAAGCTATCCAATGCGGGGATGCCAACGTTATTTTAGCAGGCGGAATGGAAAATATGTCCTCGGCTCCCTATTTGCTTCCAAAGGGAAGATTAGGCCACCGTTTGGGTCATGGAGCGATTGAAGATAGTATAATTAAAGACGGTTTATGGGACATCTATAATGATCAGCACATGGGGAATTGCGCAGAACTCTGTGCTCGTGATCGCAATTATACCCGCGAACAACAAGATGAAATAGCAAGAGAATCATACACAAGAGCGAGACATGCCCAGGAAAACAAACTGTTCGTCACCGAAATCGTCCCTGTTGAAGTGCCCCAGCGGAAAGGGGATTCAATCGTGATTTCAGACGACGACGAACCCAGTAGAGCAAACTTTGATAAAATGACTACATTAAAACCGGCATTTGAAAAAGATGGTACAATCACAGCGGCGAATGCCTCAAAGATCAATGATGGTGCAGCTGCGGTATTATTAATGTCGGCTGAAAAAGCAGAAGAATTGAATTTGAAACCGATGGTTAAAATATTAGCTCAAGCATCTGTTGCTCATGCGCCGGAGTGGTTTACGACTGCCCCAGGCAAGGCTATCAGTAAAGTGTTGAATAAAGCATCATTAACAGCCGATGATATTGATCTTTGGGAAATAAATGAAGCATTTGCACCGGTTGCACAAGCAGCCATTGATGATTATAATCTGGATAATTCTAAAGTCAATGTTCATGGCGGAGCAATCGCTTTAGGGCATCCAATTGGCGCCAGTGGAGCACGGATACTGACAACATTGATCCATGCTATGAGCACCAGGAATGCTACGCGAGGATTGACTACTTTGTGTATTGGCGGCGGTGAAGCATCTGCACTAATCGTTGAGAAGATATAATGGATTTTTCATACACTGAAGAGCAGCTGCTGGTTCAAAAAACAGCTCGCGAATTTGCTCTCGATCAATTGGCATCAGGTGTAATTGATCGTGATGAAAAGGCGGAATTTCCTGCAGAACAAATCAAGATGTTAGGTGAACTTGGTTTTATGGGTATGATGATCCCGGAAAAATGGGGTGGGGCAGAAATGGATACGATTAGCTATTGTATTGCCATGGAAGAAATAAATGCTGTGGATGCATCGACAGGTGTTATCACTTCTGTGAACAATTCTCTTGTTTGTCAGCTGTTATATAAATATGCCAATGATGATCAAAAGGAAAAATATTTAAAGAAACTTGCTTCCGGGGAGTGGCTAGGTGCTTTTTCGTTGAGCGAACCCCAATCAGGTTCTGATGCCAGTAATATGCTCACCTTTGCTAAAAAAGAAGGTAATGATTATATAATCAATGGGACAAAAAATTGGGTCAGCAATGGTATAAACTGTGATGCGGTTATTGTTTTTGTCATGACGGAAAAAGGTGTTAGATATAAAGGAATATCTACTTTTTTAATTGAAAAGGGCACACCTGGATTTTCCCATGGGAAAAAAGAAAATAAATTAGGAATTCGAGGTTCAGATACTTGCGAACTTTATTTTGAAGATTGCAAAGTTTCAGTAGATAATTTGATTAGTGAAGAAGGCCGAGGATTCGAAATCGCGATGGGAACTCTTGATGGAGGACGGATAGGGATTGCAACCCAAGCACTTGGAATAGCCAGAGCAGCTCTTGATCGCTCCATTGAATATGCCAAAGAGCGAAAACAATTTGGGAAAACCATTTCTTCATTTGGCGCTATCCAGGATAAAATAGCAACAATGGCAACAAATGTAGATGCTTCACGGTTATTGATTCATCGAGCAGCAAAATTAAAGGATGAAGGGAAGCCATACGGAAAAGAAGCGGCTATGGCAAAAGTATTCGCATCTCAAACAGCCATGCAAAATGCAACGGATTGCGTACAAATATTCGGCGCTTACGGCTACATGCAGGAATATGGAGTAGAGCGTTTAATGAGAGATGCAAAGATTACACAAATATATGAAGGTACTTCTGAAATTCAACAACTGGTGATTGCCAGATATTTATTAGGAAATAAATAATGATTATAAACCCGAATACAATTAATTGGAATTCTCTAGGTTTTGATTTTATTGAAACAAAAACTATGTATAAAGCGAATTGCAGACAGAATGGAACATGGGAAAATGGTGGATTGATACCTTCAGGGAATATTTCTCTTTCTCCGGCAGCTGGAGTGCTAAATTATGGTCAAGGTGTTTTTGAAGGCATGAAAGCCTATCGAACGTCTAAGAATCGAATTGTTGTTTTCAGACCGAAAATGAATGCAAAAAGATTCTCGGATTCCTTAAAACGATTATGTATGCCTGACATTACAGAGGATTATTTTCTTAATGCTGTTATAGAAACCGTCCGAGACAATATTGATTATGTTCCACCATTCGGACAAGGCAGTTTATATATTCGTCCTATTGCCTGGGGAACTGCTCCCACTTTAGGTGTAAAACCTGCTGAAGAATACACATTTATGATATACGTGTCCCCCGTGGGTTCATACTTTAAAGGGGATGTTAAACCCCTACACCTTAAGGTGACATATAATTTTCACCGAGCTGCTCCAAAAGGGATCGGTAACGTAAAGGCAATCGGGAATTATTCTGCCTCACTATATCCCTTATCCTTGGCAAAAAGTACTGGTTTTGATGAAGTCATCTATTTAAATGCTTCAGATGAAAATCTTGTGGAAGAAGTGGGATCTGCCAATTTATTCTCCTTGCATGGGAACTTACTTAAAACACCTCAATTAGCGGGATCTATTTTACCTGGAATAACACGCGATTCTGTAATAATAATCGCTAAAGAAAAATTAGGGCTTGAGATTCAGGAAACCGATTTAACTCTAAATGAATTATTATCGGCTGATGAAGTGCTCTGTACCGGAACAGCAGTGGTGGTGACACCCGTTGGGAGAATTACTCTTCATAAGACTCATATAATTCATGATGACATAATGGGTCCAATCACTGAAAAATTAAGGAAAACAATCTTGGGTATTCAGCGTGAAGAGGATGAGGATTCCTTTGGTTGGCTTCACGAAGTAATGCCAGCAAACTAACCGGTTTATTATGGTACTAATTTCCAATGAAATGAATTCTAAAGACCACGAACAAATGGTTTTACTCATTCATATAAAAAACCCACCGAAATAGAATAGCAGAACAAGTAGTGATAAAAAAATGAATAAAATCAGTCAATCACTTAATGTGTATGTACCAAAACAAAATCCCATGATAAACTGGGATCATTAATTATTATGCATTCACGCCGTAAAGCGAGGATCGGAGTCTTGGGAGCCTTATATGCTGAGTCACAGACCCATGAAGATCCGGAGAAAATATTAAAGGATGTGTTTTCACGGGATTCATTCAATCGTGAAAGTAAGAAATTTATCCGAACGCTATTTCTGGAATCTTTAAACCATTTGGAAACATGTGACACCTTAATAGAAAATCATTTAGAGAATTGGGAATTCAACCGTATAGCTCTCTTGGACAAATTGATTTTACGAATGGCCATGACGGAAATGTTATACATTCCAGATGTGCCTCCTAAAGCAGCAATCAGTGAGGCGATTGAGATAGCGAAAGAATTCAGTACAGAAGAGAGTTCCGGTTTTGTCAACGGAATTCTAGATGCAGTATATAAACAACCCGATTTCGAAAAAATTACATAAGAAAAATTTATAGTATGTTACAAAATGCACTAAAGAAAATTTTCGGTACAAAATCAGAACGAGATATGAAAGAAATTCAGCCGTTGGTTGATGAAATTAATTCCATATTTCCAGGCTTATCTGAAATGTCTGATGAGGACCTCGTTGCCAGAACACTATCAATGAAATCAGAGGTCACGGTTGTTAAAGAATCAGCGCAAGAAGATGCAGATGTTAAAGAATTGGAAAAAGGTGATTTAAAGAAAGCTGTTTTTACTGCTGAACAAGATAAGTTAAAAGAACTTCTGCCGGAAGCATTTGCGATGGTGAAAGAAACGTGTCGACGATTAGTGGGACAAACTTGGAGAGCTGTCGGGCAGGAGGTCAAATGGGAAATGGTTCCGTACGATGTTCAGTTAATCGGTGCGATTTCGCTACATCAGGGTAATGTTGCAGAAATGAAAACGGGCGAGGGAAAGACCCTTGCAGCAACCATGCCCTTATATCTGAATGCACTGGCCGGTCGCGGTGCCCACTTGATAACTGTGAACGATTATTTGGCTCAGCGTGATGCCGAATGGATGGGTGAAATTTATAAACGACTTGGATTGACAATTGGTTTCATATTAAACAATATGAATAATGATGAACGTAAAAGAGCATATAATTGCGACATCACCTATGGTACAAATAATGAGTTTGGTTTTGACTATCTTCGGGATAATATGGCTTTATCATCGGATGAACAAGCTCAGCGTGATCATGCGTTTGCAATTGTAGATGAAGTTGACAGTGTATTGATCGATGAAGCTCGAACACCGTTAATTATCTCTGGGGCAGTAGATGCGCCGACAGATAATACATCAAAGGAATTAAAACCATTGGTCAGTAATCTTGTTCGCAGTCAACAAGCGCTTGTAACCGAATTGGTTCAGTCTGCAGAAAAAGCATTGGCAGATGAAAAAAATGATGAAGCGGGATTAAAATTGCTTCAGGCTAATCGAGGAATGCCTAAACATAAACGGTTGTTGAAAGTGTTTCAAGAACCGGGGATACAGTCCCTTGTTCAATCCACAGAATCGGGTTTCCTTCGGGATAAAAAATTGCATGAAGTGGATGAAGATTTATATTTCAGTATCGATGAAAAATCCCATGTCATTGACATAACGGACAAAGGCCGCGAAACGCTGGCTCCGGACAACCCGGAAATGTTTGTTATTCCTGACTTAGGTGAAATGTTGATGGATATAGATGAAAATGATTCTTTAAGTGATTTGGAAAAGCAGCAGGAAAAAGAAAAAGCACATCAACTTCATGCTGAACGCAGTTCAAAAATACATACAATCACACAGCTGTTGCGAGCCTTCGCTTTATATGAAAAAGATGTGGAATATGTTGTTCAAGATGGGCAAGTACTAATTGTTGATGAATTTACTGGTAGAATATTAGCAGGACGGCGCTACAGTGATGGCTTACATCAAGCCATTGAAGCAAAGGAAAATGTTGAAATCAGGAGGGAGACTCAGACATTAGCTACCATCACTATTCAAAATTATTTTCGAATGTATGATAAACTGTCAGGTATGACAGGTACAGCTGAAACAGAAGCTGAAGAACTGGGTAGTATTTATAATCTGGATGTGATGGTCATACCAACAAATGTACCAGTGACTCGCGATGACAGAGATGATATGGTTTATAAAACAAAACGTGAAAAATACAATGCTGTCATCGATGAGATCGCAGATAGCCACCAGAAAGGCCAGCCGTCATTAGTTGGGACCATTACTGTAGAAGCATCCGAATTGCTTTCGAGAATGTTAAAACGTCGCGGAATTCCACATAATGTTTTAAACGCTAAACAACATCAGCGTGAAGCAGAAACTGTAACGCGAGCCGGTCAACCGGGAGCCGTTACGATTGCAACAAATATGGCAGGACGCGGGACGGATATTAAACTGGGGGATGGTGTAA
>VAOY01025794.1_pt1 | contig 56740 bp, 58 predicted proteins | sample 3393881 | NCBI WGS metagenome assembly VAOY01 (sample SAMN08290430, study PRJNA428436) | hydrothermal vent metagenome | isolation source: Deep-sea hydrothermal vent chimney | place: Indian Ocean: Southwest Indian Ridge
AACTTTAAAGTGCAATCTCGATTGTTAGCTATGGCTAAGTTTTATCCAAATTGATTTTACTTGTTAACAATTGGATCTAATCCTATAATCTCTAGTATTCGGTTTTGCTTGGTAATACCGAATTTTTGTAAATAAAATTTCCGAAAAGGTTAATATACAATGCAAACGCCAGTCATTCTGATCGTAGAGGATGAAGACGTAACTCGACTAAACCTCGTTAGTTTATTTGAAGCTGAAGGTTACAAAGTTATTGAAGCCATTGATGGCGATGATATGCATGACAAGCTTACAAATAATGATGATGTGAACCTTGTAGTTATGGACATCAATCTGCCAGGTAAAAACGGGCTAATTTTAGCACGTGAGCTACGCCAAAAACGCAACGTTGGTCTAATTTTCTTAACAGGTCGTGACAACGACGTTGACCGCATCTTAGGTCTTGAGATTGGTGCTGATGATTACATCACAAAACCATTCAACCCACGCGAATTAACAATTCGTGCGCGTAACCTTATTACACGTACAGCGCTTGGTGGTGAAGAAACAAACCTTGAAACAAATGGTGTGATTACATTTAACGGTTGGGAACTTGATGAAAACAGCCGTTGTTTAACATCGCCAAGTGGTGATGCTAAACGTTTACCTAAAGGTGAATACCGTGCACTGCGTCTAATGCTTGACTCTCCTGGTCGTATCTTCAGCCGTGAGCAACTTATTAAGCACATGACAGGTCGTGAGCTGCGTGCTAATGACCGTACTGTAGACGTTACTATTCGTCGTATCAGAAAACACTTTGAAAGCGATAACAGCACATCTGAGCTTATTAGCACCATCCATGGTGAGGGCTATCGCTTCATTGGTAAAATCGACAGCTAATTAGAATTAACTTTCTAACTGTTGTAAAAATGATTGGAGGGCGTCACGCCCTTCATTTATTTTAGCTGCTAAAACATCCAGCCACTGTTGTAACTCTTCACTACTTTGTTCAAGCGCGCCGTGCTCCATCTTCTTCGCGTGTAACTGCACATCATTTAAGCCCACAGAGCCAGCCGCACCTTTTAGTTTATGGGCAACAGACTTATACTCTTCTCTATCATCTGATGCCAAAGCATCTGCAAGCTCTGTTTGATACTGCGGGTTCAACTTATTGAATAACTCACAGCTACGATTAAAGATAACTAAACCCATTGAACCAACAAAGTCCTCAATGGTTTCTATATCGAGAAGCTCAACGCGAATACCCGATAAGTCTTTTTTAGTCGCGGCTTTGATTGGCTCAGGCTGACAGTTTTGTTGCTGCTTAATATCAAATAGCTCACCGAGCATTTTATCAAGTTTAGTGGTGTTGATAGGCTTAGCGAGTGCCCCTTGAATGTTAATCCCTGCAAGCTCTTCTTCAGCACTACGAACGTTTGCAGTCAACGCGACTATAGGCAGGCCATCAAAATGTTCATCCTCACGGATTTGGCGAGCTACTTCGTCACCATTAATGTCTGGTAACTGCATATCAAGTAATACGAGATCTAAATCATCTTCGGTATAAACGAACGACAATGCATCTTCACCGGTTTCCGCCCAAATAACCTCATGCCCTCGTTGCTCAAGTAAGTTAGTGGCAATTTCAGCATTAAGAGGAACATCCTCAACCAATAAAATATTTAAACTACGCACGGCATAGCTTTTCTCTGTCGGTGCAATACAAAGCTTAAGCGGTATTTCCACAACAAATACACTTCCCTCGCCCTCTGTACTACTCACGTGAATTTCGCCTTTCATTGCAGTAACAAGTGCTTTCGTTACCGCTAGCCCAATGCCAGAGCCAATGGCATTGGTACCATTCACATCTGGTGCTTTATAATACATATCAAAAATACGATGTAGTTGCTCTCGTGGGATCCCTTGCCCAGTATCAGTGACTCGCATAACAAGCCAAGGACCATCGGGGCGGTTTTCACGGCGGCACTCAAGCTCAACATGACCTTGCTGAGTAAACTTCACAGCGTTATTAATTAAATTCCACACAACCTGGCGTAAGCGAGTTGGGTCGAGCGACGCATAAACATCCAGCGTGCCTTTACGTTTAATATTAAACTCAAGCCCTTTTTGCTCAGCAATAAGGCCTGCAAAATTCACTACATCGTTGATAAAGTCAGCGACATTCACAGAGTCCGTGACAATATCTAATTGCTCACGATCAATTTTGTCTAAGTCAATAATATCATTAAAGATATTACCAAGTGTTTCGGCACTAGAAAAAACTGTATTACACCAGCTACGCTGCTGCTTATCGAGCTCAGTATCAAGTAACATACGGGTTAAACCAACGATACCGTTTAAGGGAGTTCTTAGCTCATGACTTAAGGTGGCAATAAATTTCCCTTTATCTTTATATGCCGCTTCAAGTGCTTGAGCAGCCTCTTTACGGCTAGTAATATCACGGCCGAAAGCGAGCAAACCAATGTACTCCTCTTTTTCATTGATAAACGGTAACTTACGCATCTCAAACCAGCGTTTTTCACCATCCACAGGGTATTCAACATCCAAGGTAAGTGCTTGGTGAGTTTGTGCTACCTTTTTATCTGTACACAGCACTTCAGGAAGGTAATCACTAGGGTAGATTTCTTCAACGCTCTTCCCTATTAACTCTTCACTACTTTTACCTATAACTTGTTCAAACATTTTATTACAGCCTGCAAAAACACCATTGTTGTCGCGGTAATAAAATAAATCGGGAGAGGAGTCGACGATTGAGCGTAGTAACATCCCTTGCTGTGCCAGCTCTTGCTGTGTTTTTTTACGTTCTGCGATTTCACGCCTTAGCTCTTCAATTGCTCTGTGCTTTGCATGAAAAGCCATTTTACGTTCATCAATCTCTTCATTTAAGCGACTGATATTGTCTTTTAGTGTTTGGTTTAACAGCTTTTCTTGCTTAGTTGCACTATCCAAATAACTGTAAGAGGCTTCTAACTGACGAATTGAGTTTAATAATACAGAAATTAAAAGTGGCGATACGACTGCGGTAAAAAACATCACCGCAAGAACATCAACCAAGGTAACTGTGCCCACAGCCACATAATAAAACATACATGACAGAATTAATGACATGACTAACAATAAGGCATAACAAACTGCGGCAGTTTTAAACTCACCATATTTGGAGATCAAGCTTGAGAGTGTGCGAGCCCACGGACTCAAAGACGAATCAATCATAGATAAAGCTTAGGCACATAATTGAAAAAAAACAGCATAGTTAATTTTACCACTATTCCTTTAGAAATATTCATATTGTGCGATAAACACAGAATTTTTTCATCAACGCCGATTTTTTATATTTTTTCATGTAAACTACCGCGCTTTAATAACTGCAAAGAAATGAGTATAACCATGCAAACCACAATGCCTGACATTGCTGATACAGCACCTGCTTTACAAACTGGTAAATTAGACTGGGTTGGCATGGGTGAAATTGAGCTCCCTTTTATTTTTGAATCTCACAATATTGCCCCTGTAAATGTGATTGCTAAGGCACGTGCTTTTGTAAACTTATACAAAGAAGATGCCAAAGGCATCCATATGTCGCGATTATTTTTGGCGCTTGATACCTTATCGACTGAGCAACATGTTAACCCGCAGACATTAGCACAAGCACTCGATGCTTTTATTACTAGCCATGATGATTTGAGCGACCGTGCACAAATTGAGTTTAAGTTTGAACTGCCGCTGCGTCGTAAATCACTGTTAAGTGGTAAAGTAGGCTGGAAAAACTACCCTATTCATCTTATAGCAAAAATAAACCAAGGCACCTTAAACTTTGAATTAATGGTTGATGTTACTTACTCATCAACTTGTCCATGCTCTGCTGCACTTGCTCGTCAGTTAATTCAAAATGCCTTTGCTGAAAAATTTACTGACAGTCAACTTGATAAACAAGCTGTCCATGAGTGGCTTGGCAGCACAGAGGGAATAGTAGCAACACCACACTCACAACGTTCGATTGCCAATGTAAAGGTAAAGCTTGATAACAGCATTGAGAGCTTTGATGTTGTTGGTTTAATAGATGCCATTGAAAGCGAACTGAAAACCCCAGTACAAGCAGCCGTAAAACGTGAAGATGAGCAAGAATTTGCTCGCTTAAATGGTCAAAACCTGATGTTTTGTGAAGACGCTGCCCGCAAAATTAAAGCCCTGCTTGAGGCACAAAGCTACGCTGATTATTGGTTGCAAATTAATCACTATGAATCTTTGCATGCGCACGACGCCGTTGCCATTGCGGTAAAAGGTGTTGCTAACGGATATACCGCTTAATTCAGTAACTCCTCACAACTTAGGCACATAAATTGCTAATACAATTCAGTGTCAATTTGTTGTTGTGGAGTTACCAGATGGAATTCGCTTTATTATCAATTTTAGTTTTAGTCGTAGGGGCTTCTGTTGTTGCGTCAAAGTATACAGATGATGGCGGAAACCCATACCCTTTCACTCGTAAACAAAGTGTATTTACACAAGTAGAGAGTGCGTTTTTAAACCTCCTTGAACGTGCAGTAGGCGATCAATATAAGATCGTAAGTCGTGTTAAACTCATCGACTTAATTGACTGCAAACAAGGGCTTTCGCCTAAAGCTAAACGTGCTGCAATTACTAAAGCCAAAAACAAGCAATTAGACTATGTCTTAATTGATAAAGATAAGCTCACCATTGTTGCCGCAGTTGACCTTGTGAATAACACGAACAAGGATGGACACAAGGCGCAGCGTGATTGGTTTGTAAGTGGTGCACTTGAAGCAGCAGGTATTCCACATATCCGCATGAAAGTAAAAGCGGGCTACCAACCTAAAGAAGTGCGTGATGCGATTATGTTTAAACTCGGTAAACCTAGCGCAGCGCCACTAAGACCAACTCGCAACCGCGTAACAAAACCGGCCGTGTTGTCACCTTCTCAGGCAAAAGCTCACTCAACAGCCTTGGCAGAAATATAAGGTGTCATAATTTTGGCAAAAGCAGACTTTAAGTCTGCTTTTTTGTTTTTACACTTGCTGAATTCTCGTAACTACTTAAGGTTGGGTATATAATCACCCTATTCAATCTAAGGAAACAAATATTATGCATGTTGGTATTATTGGCGCGATGGAGCCAGAAGTAAAAATTTTACGCGAAACCATGGTTAACCCAAGTGTAATGACAAAAGCTGGATTCACATTTTATACAGGTGAGTTAGCAGGTCATACTGTAACACTTGTACAATCAGGCATTGGTAAGGTTGCTTCTGCAGTTGCTACTACGCTTTTAATTGACAACTTCACTCCAGATTGTGTGATTAACACAGGTTCAGCTGGCGGCTTTGAGGCTTCTCTTAACGTGGGTGATGTCGTTATTTCATCTGAAGTTCGTCACCACGATGTTGATGTAACAGCCTTTGGTTACGAAATTGGCCAAGTACCACAAATGCCAGCAGGTTTTGCTGCACATCCTAAATTAATTGAAGCTGCTGAACAAAGCGTAAGCCAAATCAGCGATGTAAAAACCATGATTGGTCTAATTTGCACAGGCGATTCATTTATGTGTGATCCGGTGCGAATCGATAAAGCACGTGCAGACTTCCCAACCATGCTTGCAGTAGAAATGGAAGGCGCAGCAATTGCTCAAGCCTGTCACTCACTAGACACTCCTTTTGTGGTTATCCGCTCTATGTCTGATATTGCGGGTAAAGAGTCTCCACAATCATTTGAAGAGTACATCGAAACAGCCTCTATTAATTCATCTAAAATGGTTGTTGCTCTACTAGAAAAACTGACGTCGGTGAGTTTATAAGGTGATTGCAAGTTTTGTTCAAACCCATTTGGACATTATTGTATTTTTTATAGCGCTCCTTGCTGAGCGCTTTTTCCCTTTAGTAAGCTGGTATCACCCCAATACACTACTGAGTGTTATTTTTTCTTCACTTGGCGATCGCCTTTACGATCAACATAATCCAAGAAGCTATCAGTATTTATCGTCAATACTTGCATTTACGCTTACAACTTTGCTGATTGTAGTACTGGTCATGTTATTTTTAGAGTTTGCCTTTTATCCTGAGCTGCTCAACGGGCTAATTCTTTACCTATTACTCAATAGCCGTGGACAAGAAAAGAAGACACTTCGAATTGCGCGCTTAGTTAAAAAAAATCAGAAAGCGGCTGCCAGAGAATTACTCGCGGGTTTAGTTGCACGAGATGTATCTCGTCTATCAGCCCCTGGGATTTGCAAAGCATGTATGGAGTCTTTACTGCTACAAAGCGCACGGCAGTATTTTGCCGTAATCTTTTTTTACTTGGTCGGCGGCGCAATAATATGCCTGACTTACCGTTTATTAACCCTTATTCACCAAGCATGGCGCGAAAAACAATTACCTAACAGCCCTTTTTTAATACCTATTGCTAAGCTGTTATTTGTACTTGAATGGATACCTATTCGACTTCTTGCCATTACACTTGCAGCAACAAATGCGAGTAAACAAAGCCTGCATTACATTAAACATTATGGACGCCATTTTTACCAAACCAATACTGGCTGGCTACTTAGCGTAAGTGCGGCATCACTGGGTGTGCAACTAGGGGGGCCTGCTTTATACAAAGGTGTGCGCTTTAACAAAATGCGTGTAGGTACGGAGCGATTACCCTGTGCAGATGACATTCCTATTCTGATAAGCCGACTAAATCAGGCTAAAGCATTTTGGCTACTATTTATCATCTGTATTGAGATAATCACATTTCTGGCCTTTGCCTAACAAATACAAAAAAACCAGCCGAGGCTGGTTTTTATAATACGCCGAATTAACGCTTAAGCGACTGTGATTTTAGCAAACTTACGTTTACCTACTTGGTAAATTTCCGTACTGCCTTTAGCAACTTCAAGCTTAGTATCTGTTACTTTTTCTTCACCATTTATTTTTACAGCACCTTGTTTGATCATACGCATAGCCTCAGACGTACTTGCAACAAGATTAGCTTCTTTTAGTAGATTAGTGATAAATACAGTGTCTTCAGCAATCGTTACTGTTACTTCTGGGATCTCATCGGGTAAAGCATTTTTTTGGAAACGCTTAATAAAATCTTGATGAGCACCTTCTGCCGCTTCTTCACTGTGGAAACGTGCAATCATTTCTTTCGCAAGCTCAATCTTAATGTCGCGCGGGTTTGCACCGTCAGCAACACGCTGTTTAAGAGCTGCAATTTCTTCGATAGATAATGCACTTAATAAGTCATAGTAGCGCCACATTAGTTCATCGCTAATAGACATTACTTTACCAAACATATCATTAGGCTCATCAGTAATACCAATGTAGTTACCTAATGACTTAGACATTTTCTGAACGCCGTCAGTACCTTCAAGCAGTGGCATCATTAACACTGTTTGCGGTTTTTGACCTTCATCTTTTTGTAGCTCTCGGCCCATGAGTAGGTTGAAACGTTGATCTGTACCACCAAGCTCAACATCTGCCTCTAATGCAACTGAATCCCACCCTTGTACCAGTGGGTATAAAAATTCGTGGATAGCAATTGATTGACCACCGGCATAACGCTTTTTGAAGTCATCACGTTCTAGCATACGTGCTACTGTTTGACGCGCAGCCAGTTTGATCATACCTGCTGCACCTAAGTTTTCCATCCAAGTAGAATTAAATGCAACAGTTGTTTTTGCAGGATCTAGAATCTTAAATACTTGCTCTTTATATGTTTCTGCATTAGCAAGTACATCTTCACGAGTTAACGGCTTACGCGTCACATTTTTACCCGTTGGGTCGCCGATCATGCCGGTAAAGTCACCAATAAGGAAAATAACCTCATGACCTAAGTCTTGAAAGGTTTTCATTTTATTAATTAAAACCGTATGACCTAAATGCAGATCAGGCGCCGTTGGATCGAAACCCGCTTTAATTTTAAGCTTTTTACCAGACTTTAGTTTTTCAACTAATTCGTCTTCAATTAATATCTCTTCTGCACCGCGTTTTATCTCAGCTAGAGCGGTTTGTAAATCCACTGTGTATTACTCCAAAAATTCAGCTTACCGGGCGTGGTGGCCTATCAGGGTTAAAAATAGAGCTAAAAATGATTAAATTTAGCAAGTTAGCTCCAGAAAAACTGCACCAAGAGCAAGCCAACTTAAGTATTTTAAGCATCAGCCTAGTGGAGCAGCGCGCGTGATTGTTCTTTATACCGCGTTATTGCATTTTTATGAAGGTACTTTAGTTAACTAATGCATATTTAGCTTAACATCAGACATATGCTGCAAATTTAACCAAAAAAGATTAACACGCTGAGCAATTCTAGCGTAAAATAGCGCTAGTTTAAATCTACAAAACACTGGTATTTGCTCTATTTTAGGTATATCCTGCAATATTAGTAATTAATTTTCTTGACAGCAGAAAAAGGCACGTTATGGTTCACGTAGTGCATAAACTCCCCAAAAAACACAAACTGCTTATTCTCGGTTTGGTTTCTGCTATTATCGGCTTAGCATTATTACCGTCAGAAAAAGCCACCGCTTCAAAGGATAACAGTGCCGACGCACTTGAAATTGGCAAACGCTACGAATTACAAGTTAAAGTTGATGATAACGAAAAACTAACTGAACTAAATTCAGAGCAAGCAGCTGCTAAATTACCAGAATACGACCTTGTCGATCATCAAGTACGTAACGGCGATAATCTAGCACTTATTTTCAAACGCGCAGGCTTTTCGGCGCAAACATTACATAAACTAATCAACACAAATGCTGAAACGCGTAAATTAACCAAAATTCACCCTGGTGAAATTTTGAGTTTTGCCACAGCTGATGACGGTTCTCTCGCACAGCTTCGTTATGTAATTTCAAAAACAGATACTCTGTACGTTACTTTAAATGATGAAGGTAACTACGACACAGCAATCGATAGTAAAGAAATCGAAACCTTGAGTAAGTCAGCCGGTGGCGAAATCAGCAATAGCTTTTGGACCTCAGGTATCGCCGCAGGGTTAAGTGAACGCCAAATAATGAATTTTGCTGACATCTTTGGTTGGGATGTTGACTTTGCAAACGACATTCGTAAAGGCGACCAGTTTGGTCTTATTTACGAAGCGCATTATGTTGATGGCGAGTACATAGGCGACGGCAAAATAATTGCCGCTGAATTTATCAACCAAGGCGAACGCTATTCTGCAATTCGTCATACTGATGGAAACTTCTACACACCTGAAGGCCGTAGTATGAAAAAAGCATTCTTGCGTGCCCCTGTTAACTTTAAATATATAAGCTCAAGCTTCAACCCACGTCGCTTACACCCAGTAACGAAGACTGTAAAGCCACATAATGGTATTGACTACGCTGCTCGTACGGGAACACCGGTGGTTTCTGCTGGTAATGGTAAAGTGGTTAAAGCTGGCTACAGTAAGTATAACGGTAACTATGTATTTATTAGCCACGGCACTCAATACGTGACTAAATACTTACACTTGAACAAAAAGCTTGTTAAAACAGGTCAAAAAGTAAAACAAGGTCAAAAGATTGGTACTGTTGGTGCAACAGGTCGTGTTACAGGCCCTCATTTACATTATGAGTTTTTAGTAAATGGCGTTCACCGCAACCCTAAAACAGTTAAACTGCCTAAGTCAGAGCCACTACCACGTGATGAGTTAGCTAAGTTTAAACCAATTGCAGACAACTTCTTAGCGCAGCTTGAACGCAATCGTGAGCTACAACTGGCACTTAATAAGTAATCGCTAAAGTTGAATAATTAAAAACCCCAGTAACTAAGTTACTGGGGTTTTGCTTTATAACCACACTGTTCCTCTGAATTAATACATAGTGCGAGTTAGATTACATCTTGCTTTTTACTTTGTTAGTTGCCTGACTTAAAGCTGGGTTATCTGGCCAGAAATGTTTAGGATAACGACCTTTCATCTCTTTCTGTACTTCTTTATAACTAGTTTGCCAGAAATTTTCTAAATCTTGAGTGAGTTGTAGTGGCCGCCTTGCTGGCGACAATAGCTCCATTAGAAGGGGTAACTTGCCCTGTGCAAGCAAGGGTGTGCTAGTCATGCCATAAACTTCTTGCATGCGTACACTCAGCTTTGCTGGCCCATCCAGCTGGTATGTAATTCTCACATTTGAGCCACTGGGGACGGTTAAACGCAGCGGCAACAACTCATTTAGTAAACTCTGCTGGTGCCAATCAAAACAATTTTTTAATGCTTCACTGTAATTAAGCTTTTTTAATTGCTCTACGTTTTTTATCTCATCAAGGAAAGGTGCAAGCCACTGATTATTAGTCGTCAATTCGTCACTACTAATAACAGGAAATGACTGCGGCAATAATTTACTCGCTAAGCTCATTCTAATTAGTAATTGCTCACTTTCACTTTGCTCATTAAATAGTGAAAAACCTTTTTTATTGAACAAATTTAGCCATGCTTTAGTGCGCTCGGCCTTATCAAGAGGCTGTTTACTTGGCTGGCTTGCTACTGTAATTGCCCCTAGCTTTAGTTCCTCTTGATGAATAAAACGTCCAGATTTTTCATCGTATTCACAGCGAGTTTGCTCTGAAAACAAATGCCCTAGCTGATCTTCAAGTTCATTTGGTAAAAATGCGACTGCCGCAAATATTCGACTCCCTTTGTGGCCGCCCATACTGGCAATAGCGAGATAGTCATCGTTATGCCAAAACTCATCACTTAAGTCGGCCCCCGCACCATTGGCGAGCAAATAGCCGTTGCCACGCTTTTTCGCTAAGCGGTCTGGGAATGCAAAAGCCACCAGCAAAGCAAGGGGCTGCATATTTAGCTCACGCACTGCCTTCAAATTTAAACGTGATAGCCAATAGTTTAATTGTTGCTTAAACAGTGGATGAGGCTTTGTATGCATACTGTGAAGTGCAAGCTTAAGATCAGCCGGTATGCTCACACGACTCTCAAGCAGCGCCACTAAGTATGCAGCGAGTTCGTAAATTCCCGGCATACTTGCTTGAAGTTGCTTAGCCTTAATAAGCATATGTGATAAACGAATATCCACCCCAAAACTAAGCATTTGGCTACCAAGCTTTGTTAGTTTTTCATTTTCATCAAGCGCTTCAAGCATTTTTAAAAGTGCTGTAGCGTGTTTAATTTGCTGTGAGCTTGGTGCATCAAGAAGGTTTAGTTCAGTAACAGCTGCTCCCCACTGCTTAGTTTCAAGCAGTAGTTGGCTAATATCACTTGTTAGGATTTCTGGGGCGTCATGGCTGTTACGACGTTCAAACGTTTGCTTACTACCTAGACGATATACCACGCCAGCTTCTAAACGCCCTGCACGGCCTGCGCGTTGTACTGCAGAGGAACGAGAGATGCTTTGGGTTACAAGTTCAGTTACCCCAGTTTTTAAGTTGAAGCTGGCTGCACGGCGCTTACCGCTGTCGACAACAATACGGATCCCTTCAATCGTTAAGCTGGTTTCGGCTACATTTGTTGTCAGCACGACTTTTCGCTTACCTTGTTGTGCAGGAGCTATAGCAGCTTGTTGCTCTCCTTTGCTTTGTTCACCAAATAAAGTAAACACTTCGCAATCATCAGCAAGATCGTTCAATGCCTGTTTTACACGTAAAATTTCTCGCTGACCTGGTAAAAACACCAAAGCACTACCAGTTTGCTCATTGAGTGCTTGCTTAATAACCGTAGGTATATCCTCTAACCATCGGCTTTCATCTTTAAGTGGAACATAAATTTCATCAATTGGGTAACTTCGCCCTTCAGATGATATTATTGGGCAATCAAAAAACTCACTGTACCGCTCACCGTCTAAAGTGGCCGACATGAGTAATATTTTTAAATCGTCTCTAAGGGCTGCTTGTGTTTCAAGCGCAAAAGCGAGCGCAGTGTCTGCGGCAATCGAGCGCTCATGAAATTCATCAAAAATAAGTAAATCGACACCGGTTAACTCAGGGTCATTTTGTAGCATCCGTGTCAGCATCCCTTCTGTCACAATTTCCAGCTTGGTTGCATTACTAATTTTTGATTCACCCCTAATGCGCAAACCAACACTTTCACCAACGGCCTCATTTTGTAAAGACGCCAAGTATTGAGCAATATTACGTGCAGCCAAACGCCTAGGTTCAAGCATAACAATCCGCTTGAAGTGGCCTGCTTGCATCAGCGTTAATGGCAGCCATGTTGATTTACCTGCCCCTGGTGGCGCTTGCAGCAAAGCCATAGGGTTATTTTGTATCGTTGTTAACAATGATTGGTAAATATCTTGTACGGGCAGCACGTTTCTTTCTCTTACTTTATTTTTAGCTATTGTAACAAAAAACAGTCGACGACAATGACTCTCCCTTGCAAGAAAAAGTTACAGAGTTTTATAAATAACTAAGAACAAATTGCAGTAAAAAATAAACGCCTTATAGATAAGGCTGATTATTTTCAATAATTTCAACAACTTAATAAGTTTAATTGAATGGCATATCAATTGCTTTTATTAAAGTGAATGTTTAACAAAGTAAGGAGATAATGATGAACAGCGATCGTTTAGAAGGCAATTGGAAAGAGTTGAAAGGTAAAGTGCAACGTAAATGGGGCGACCTTACCAATGATGATTTAGATAGAATCGAAGGTAGCCGTACAGAGCTTGTTGGTAAAATCCAGCAAAAATACGGCAAATCGAAAGAAGAAGCAGAGCGTGAAGTTAATGATTTTGAGAAAAGCCATTAATTTTGCAGCCTAACAAAAGCCGCCATCGGCGGCTTTTGTACTTATTTTGTTAGTGCTATTGCTTGGCCTGCAAGAGAAAACACATTTTTAAGCATTAACTTTAAAATATGCCTGATGGATGCATACGTAAACGAGATTGCTTTAAATGGATAGCCGCAAAAAGCCAGCATGTAACCTAAAATCCCCTTCACATCACTCGTATAATTTTTAGAGAGATCGATACTGTCGGTTAATGCTTTAGCAATTTGGTCATAGACGGTAAGCGTATTCGTGTAGTGGTTTTGTATCGCATATAACTTGCCTGTATCACGTAAATATGTGATTAATGCAGCGCCTATTTTTCTTGCCCATCTTGAAGTACGGCTGCACTCTAATCGCTTATCATAATCAAGCCTGACTTCTTCTTGAATCCGTTTTTCCATACCTTTATTGATTGCAGCATAACTTTTAAAATTACTCGCAGTATGTAAGTAGCCAGGCGTCTGGTCTGTCATACTATGGGCTTTTGGAGTAATTGTTGCAGCACCATTTAAAATATATTCTTGCTCCGTATGCATAAATGGCCAGACAGGCACTAAAGGTACGGGGTCGGCGGCATGCACACAGCGGTAAATATGGTTATTTGTTGCAGCTTCTGTCTGTATAGCAAAGCTATGATAACCAACTCGTGGAGCACCAAAAGTATAAAGCTTCACATTTGCACCAAAGTGATTTTTTAACCAATTCGCAGCTAAATTAGCCAAAGCACCGCCCAAGCTATGACCCACAACATGTATATTTAGCTTTTTGCTCGCTTTTTTACTAAAAAATTGTTCTAACTGCTTTCTAAATGAGTTAAAAGTGTGATTAAAGCCCGCATGCACAGGCTGACTATTACTACAGGTACTTAAACCACAATTAAGGTCAGTAATCACATCTCGCATTTTTGCCGTGCCGCGTAGTGCTAAAACATAATCACCTTCAAACAGTCCCTTTTTGCCTTTTGCAATGCAACCAAATTCAGTTTTATGATTAAACATTCGTTCTAAAACTGAGCCGCTCACCCCCTGAACTGGCTCAGACTCTAGCGTAAAAAGAGAGTTAACTCGTTCAACGTAAGGGTTGGTAGCTATTAAAGGTTGTTTATCTAATAGTTCATATGCGATTGCAGCGAAGTTAGCCGCAATTGCAGGACTTAAAGTCTTCATTTTCATTTCCTTATAATTTTGATTTTGAAACCTTAATCTTCTTCAATCTCCGAAAGATCGAAGTAATCACTTTGCTCTAAAATCTCAAAATCTTTATCCCAACGCCCAATACTCACGGCTTCAAATGTATAGCCTTCAACTTTTGTGTTCTCAAATTTAAAAAGTACTTTATCACTAGAAATATCTGCAACTAAACGTCCTAGCTTCTTGGCATATTCTTCACGAAAACTAAAACCTGACAATCTTGCCCCCCATAAGCAGTACTCTTTACTCTTATGTTTTAAAAGAAGTGACTGAGAAGTAAAAATTTCTGCAAATGGCACAGCTGGTTGGTTAGAGCGAATATTGACTTCTGGAAAAGAAAAGCCACCTTTATCATCGGTATAGGCAAAATCTTCTACATATTTCCCATCAGAGAAACAAAGCCTTCTTTCTATTTTTGCATTTATTAAAGGTTTGCCATTTTCACTAACTTGACCTTTGACTTCGGGGCATAGGTGTACCTTGTATGCACCAAAATAGTTACCCAACTTCTTAAATGATTCTAAGAGTGACATTAAAAATGAGCCTCAAAACAGGCTGTGAACTTAACGGGAAGAAGATGTTGATGATATTCCTTATCTTGACTCACTATTCACATGCCCTTGTAAATAATGAGCACATAGTACACAACTCAGCGATAAAAAAGAATAGTATCATTGTAAATAATTGTGCCGTAAAACTATGCCAAGCAGATTAGTCTTTAGGTATTTTCTTTTTAAAACTTGCTTGAAAATTGATATTGAGAGTTATTTAAAGGAAGTAAGTTAACGCTATGATGAGGCTTAAGTGTTATGACTGACACTCTTATCATCAGATTCAATATCCGATAATCCATAGTATGAGTCTAGGTCTATAATCTCGAAGTCCTCATCCCAACGAGCTATGCCACCAGCACTTAGTTTATAACCTTCGACTTCATCATTTCTGAAAAAGAAAGATACTTCTTCATCAGATATATTTGCTTTCAAGCAACTTAATTTCTTTGCGTATTCATGGCGATACTTTGTACCTGACAATCTCGATGTCCATAAAATATATTTAGTGCCTTCATAAATAAGCGTTATGATTTGAGATGTAAAAATTTCTGCAAATGGCACAGCTGGTTGGTTAGAGCGAATATTGACTTCAGGAAAAGAAAAGCCGCCTTTATCATCGGTATAGGCAAAATCTTCTACATATTTACCGTCAGAGAAACAAAGTAGCCTTTCTATTTTTGCGTTAATTAAAGGTTTACCATTTTCACTCACTTGGCCTTTAACTTCGGGGCATAGGTGTACCTTGTATGCACCAAAGTAGTTACCTAACTTCTTAAATGATTCTAAGAGTGACATTAAAAGTGAGCCTCAAGACAGGCAGTGAGCTTAAGAAGAAGATGTTGATGATATTCCTTATCTTATATTCTCTATTCACATACCCTTGTAAATAATGAGCACATAATACACAACTTAGTGATAAAAAGTAGCATCAGTAAAAATAATTGAGTCGGCAAGGCTTATTAGGCTGGCTCGTGTTTGGCCAAATCTGGCTCAGCAACTGTTTGGTTTTTACCTTGAGATTTTGCTTTGTATAATCGCTTATCAGCGATATTTAAGCACTGATCAATACTGTCCATATGGGTTCGCTGATACAAACCAATACTTAAACTCACATTGAAGGAATGCTTACCACTTTTAAATGTATTATTTGCTAGGTGTGTGTGTATTTCATCAGCAACGTTTCGTGCGCGAAGTTCATGCCCTTTTGGGATTACAATTAAAAACTCTTCACCACCCCAACGCGAATTAATGTCTTCATCGGTACACACTTTCTTAAAGATATCGGCAATGAAGATAAGCACTTCGTCACCCACTTGGTGACCATAGGTGTCATTCACTTGTTTAAAGTTATCAACATCAATTAAAAGAAACACGGCCCCCTCTTCGAAGCAACGACTTTGCATACACTCTGTCGCATAATGTCGGTTTGATAAATCGGTCATGGCGTCGGTGCGGGCCAGCTTTTTGTTTATTTTAAGTTGCGCTATGAGCTCACGACTGTACTTATTTCGGTAATACTCATAGAACGCACCAAGAATGCATAAAATTGAGAAACACAGCATAACTCGTGTAGGAAAGTAATGACTTGGATAACTGTAATAACCCAATTTGTCCGTGTAATAAAAGAGAGTTGAAATCACACAAGCAAGTACGATTAAATCTATCGCTCCGCGCTTTAAGCCACGAATAAAAAAAGTTACAGGCGAGGCAATAAATAACCATAAAGGACCTGTACCATGATTACCGCCAGACACTATCAAAAAGCACATAATCGCATACAAGGTGTAAAGCATCAGAATAGCAATTGTATGGTCACGATTTTTAATAATAAACGGACTGGCAAATACACCCACTGCAACCACTAGCATAGTACTAAGAACGGTGTAGCCATCTAAGTAACTAGTAATAGACATAAAAAAAGAGGTAACAGCCCCAATGAATGCAAATACACGTAAAAACCGTGCTTTATCTTGCTGACTTGCATTGACTGTATCGATCACACTTTTGCCTTGCGTTTATTATTGCTTATTCCTAAATAACTTTAACACAAATATCTAATAATGAAGGCGTAATACAGCTTTTCACATGCTAAATGCTTAACAAAAAGAATAAAGTATTAAAAATACCGGCCTTTTTGTTCATTAAGGCTAGGTTATTTTTACCTTAAACAGGAGCAAAGTTTCTATAAATTAATTACTTATAGCACTATCAAAACTGAGTGCTAGGCAAGTGAGAGGTTAGCCCTCTTTATAGGGCTGGTTATTTTAACTACGACGAACGGCTGCATGCGCGACTAACTCATCAAGTTGATTCTGATGCTGACGAGCCTGTTTTTGCTTGATCTGATGTGCTTTTTTAGCAATAACGCCCTCTAACCCCTTCGTGAATGAAAGTTGTTGGATGCAAGCATGTTGTTGACGTGATTGATCGCCTTGTAGTTGCGTGACTCGTTCGGCCTGCTGCTGCGATAACCCATGTAGAATGTGTTTCATGCCTGCTAAATTTTGCAAACCAATTGCATTACCCATCTGCTTGTTTGTTTGCATATCGTCGATAAATTGCTTTAATTGGGCTAATCGCTGTTGTTCTACCTCGGTTTGCTGTTTCAAAACAGCCTGCTCAGAGAGCATGTTATCAAGCTTTTCTTGCTGCATATCTTTAAACTTATCTAGCATCATGTTTTCCTATTAACTGCGAAAGCTGTTGATTTGTAGTCGCAAAATCTGCTTTTTCATTTAATGATTGGCATAAGAATGCTTCTATTTGTGGATACAAGTGTACAGCTAAATCCAATTCAGCATCTTTCCCTGCCTGGTAGGCACCAAGCGGTATTAATTCATGCACTTGTAGGTATCGACTGTAGAGCTTTTTAAGCTTATAACAAAAGGCAAGCTGCTCAGAGGAGACAATGTTAGGCATAACACGACTTATAGATGCGCCAATATTAATAGCTGGATAATGACCTTTTTCTGCAAGCGTTCGGTCCAATACAATGTGGCCATCTAAAATAGCCCGCGCATTGTCCGCAATCGGATCTTGCTGGTCGTCCCCTTCTGCTAATACCGTGTAGATAGCGGTCATTGAACCTTTACTTTTTTCACTGTTTCCAGAGCTTTCAACTAACTGAGTCAGCTTACTAAATACCGATGGCGGATACCCCTTAGCGACAGGCAACTCGCCAACCGCAAGGCCTATTTCTCGCTGTGCTTGCGCATAGCGAGTTAAAGAGTCCATCAATAACAGAACATTTAAATCTTGGTCGCGATAAAAAGCAGCCAGTTGATGACTTAACTCCGCCGCTTTTGCTCGCAAAAGCGGTGAGTCATCAGCAGGGGAAGCAATTACGATGGCCTTTTTGAGCCCTTCAGGGCCAAGACTTTGCTCTATAAATTCTTTCACTTCCCAGCCACGCTCACCAACTAAAGACACAATTACAACGTCTGCACTGGTAAAGCGAGTCATCATGGCCAGTAGTTTACTTTTACCGACACCTGAGCCTGCAAAAAGCCCTAAACGCTGGCCTTTTCCAACGGTAAAAAGGCCGTTTATTGAGCGGACTCCCACATCCAAGGGTTCGCTCACCCCTTTACGCTGCAACGGATTTAAAGAGGGTTGTTTTTTTAGAACGCAATCAGCTCCTAAATCAACACGACTTAAGTTACCTAAATCGTCTATCGGTTGCATTTGTGCATCAATTACTCTTCCGAGTAAAGACATATCAACCTTTACCGCTTGTGTATCAGCAACAGCTCTGACTCTCGCACCAGCGTATAAACCATCTGCTTTATTTAGTAGCATCAAGAACGCTTTGGTATCATCAAAACCAATCACTTGAGCATCATTCCACGTACCATCAATGCTCTCGACTTGGTATTTTTTTGCCATTAAAAACTGCCCGCCGACAGCTGTTAATGTCATGCCATTGACTCTTACAAGACGACCGTAACTTTGAATTAAAGGCGGGGCTGTCAGCTGTTTTGTCGCAGTACTAAGAACATGAGATAACACGGTATTACTCATGAATAACTTGACCGTTAAGAAGGGCTGGCGTTATATCAGTAAGTACAGCATCTAAACGCTCTGAAAGAGACAAGCTATGGCTTTGCTCACTAGAAATAAGCTTTACGCTGCCACTTGCAAGTTGAGGCTCAAAACTCACTGTTAGGGGTATTTTATCAAAGCTTGAATCGTCAAAAAGAGCCGCATCAGCGCTAGAAAAAACAATTTCGTTAACATCATCTCGCCCTGCTAATAAATTGAGGGCCTGTTCGACTAAATCAATTAAGCAATTAGGCTGCAAAGTTAACTCACAGGCAATTACCTGCTCCGCGACCTTCGCAACTAACACACTAAGATCTTTTAGTACTTCATTAGACAGCAGATTAAGTTGTTGCTTTGTTTGCTGTGTTAGCACATCGAATTGTGCCAGCATTTGCTGCTTTAATTCTAGTTCACGCTCTTGCAATAATAGTTCAGCTTGCTGCGAGACCCGCTTTTCTATATCAGCTTGTAGCGCCGCTTGACCTTGCTTTAATCCCTCATCAAAGCCTTTTTGCCAAGCAGCCTGTTCAGCTGCGTCAATACGCTGTTGAACACTCTGGTGCTGCTGTTCTTTTGTTAACGTTGGAAACTGATAAGCTTGCATAGCACTTAACCCGCGGTCTCTTCTTCGTATAGCTGATAAGTGATTTCTTCACGCTTGCTCATATCACGTACAATGCTCATGATTTCACGACGTGCAGCATCCACTTTACTCACCGGCTGTGATGTTGTTGCTTCTAACTGCTGTTGATAAACTTGCGCTAAGCGTTTTGGTAATGCCCCCAAAAGGCGCGCAACAATTTTTTCATCTGCACCTTTTAATGCCATCAACCAAAGCTCGTCAGGTACATCGTTCATTAATTGAGAAAGGGTCTCATCACTTTGCAGTAATAAACTGGCAAAGTCATACATACGCTCTTGTACTGCATCTGCCACTTGTAAATCATGCTTTTTAATAACTTCAATAATTTGGCTTTTATTGCCGTTATATCGGCTCATAATATCTGCAACTTTATCAACCCCATTTACCTGAGAGCCGACTTGCTTGCCAACAAATTCAATACAAGCTTCAATGGTTAATCGAATATCATCCATCACATGCTCACTGACTTCTCGTAAGCTGGCAATACGGTATAACAGGTCTTCGTGCTTTGCTTCAGGAAACAATGCAATGACAGCAGCAGCTTGATCGGCTGGTAAAAACGCTAAAAACAGCGCTTGCATTTGCACATGTTCATGCTCTAAGAAACGTACAATTAGCTCTGGTGGGATCCACTCTAAACGACGCAGATCATCACTCATCGCGCCACCATAAATATCATCTAACATGCCACGTGCAAGCTTACGTCCAACGGCTTTATCAAGTGCTCTTTCAAGATACAGCCTTGATGCGCCATTAACCCCACTTTCGTTACGGTAACAATCGAAAAAACTGGTGAGTGTGTCAGCTACATCATTTTTTGTAATGTTAGAAATACTGGCCATTCGCTCTGAGATTGCCTGTACCTCACGGCGACCGAGTTTACGGATCACGCTTGCTGCATTTTCTTCGCCCATACTGAGCAGTAAAATAGCAGCTCTATCGAGTGACGCACGAGCAGGTGCTGACATTGTCACATTATCTTGATTTACTTGACTCAACTTCAACTCCTTGCTCTACCCAATATTTAATCACAGAGGTTACACGCTCGGTTTCTCGGCTTGCTAATAACTGCATGTGTGCTATTTGCTCTTCAAAATCACTGCCTATCTTAGGCAATGCAATATTTTCACCTTCCTGCTCAGGCTGTTCATTTTTGCTATCTCGCTCAAGTGCGCCATCCAGAGGTGTACTTTGTCTTTCATAGGCATCGCTTTTAGCAGCGGCTAATTTTTCTTGCTCATTTTCGCTTGGTGGTGAAGCTGTTGTTTTGCCTTTAATCAAATGATTTACCAGCGGTCTTACCGCAAAGAAAATAAGCATTAAGCTAATAAAAGTACCGAAAATGTAACGAGCATACTCTCGAATTTCAGGCATTTGCCACCATTGTAATCCGTCAGACGGTACAAAAGGTTTTGCTTCAACAAATGCAAAACTGGTGATATTGAACTGATCGCCACGCTGCTCATTAAAACCGGTGGCTGTTTTAACCATTTCGCCTAAAGAATTTAGGCCTTCTTGGCTCCAACCTTCAGCTGTGGCAGCGGCTTGTTCATTAACAAGTACAGATACGCTCATTGAGCTTAAGCGTCCAACTTCAAAACGAGTATGGGTAACAGAGCGGCCATTTTCATATTCACGGCTACTTTCACTGCGTTCAGATACTCGCTCATTTTCAGCCTCTTCACCTTCTTGATCTGGCAGTGGTGGTTGATTAGCCAGTGAACCTGGAATACCACCGGCAAATTGGTCTTGTCGAGAATCTGATTTAACCAATTCTTGCTTTAACACCCCTTGTGGGTCTACCGCTTCACGTGTTTCTTCAACAACGCTAAAATCAACATCTGTTGAAACCTGAATTCGAAAATTTCCTTCGCCTAAAATAGGCAGTAACATAATTTCAGCGCGTTGCTCTATATTACGTTCAACCTTTTCGATAAAAGCGAGCTTCTTATCACTTTCTTTACCAACGGGAGTGGTATCAAATAAATCACCCGACAGTAACTTTCCGCGCTGATCGACTACTGATACATCTCGCGGGTTTAAACCTGGTACTGAGCCAATGATGAGTGAAATAATAGCTTCTACTTGTTCAGGTTTTAGTTCATGCCCTGGCGCTAAATCAACCATCACAGATGCAGCTGATTTTTGCTCTTCCCTGCCTATAAATAAGCTACGCTTTGGTATTGCTAAATGTACTCGCGCATTGCGAACACCTTGCATATTAATAATGGTGCGAGCAAGTTCTCCCTCCAAAGCATGTTGATATTGCATCGATTCCATAAACTGGCTTGTGCCCATCGATACTTTAGCACTGAGGTTATCAACGCCCTCAGGCATTGAAGCTTTAATACCACGTGCCGCTAGAGTGATCCGTGCGTCTGCTAGTTTTTCTTGAGGAACTAAAATGTTGCCTGTGTCGTTATCAATGCGAAATACAATTTGTTCTTTATCCAATATTTCTAAAATATTGGCTTTATCGTAACTTTCTTGGTTTCCATAGAGCGGCACGTAGTTTTTTGCTGATGTCCACAAAATAACAACGATAGTTGCCGCTACTAACGTCGCTAACAAAGCGATTGTCGCGACATTTCTATCATGGCTTTTATTTGAAAAGTTTATTTTATTTGAGAAGTTTACGACTTTTTCACGTAGGTTTGTCTCCCCAGACATCGGCGGTACAGCTTTAGTTAATTCGCCTTTCATAACAACCTCTACAGTGACATACGCATGACATCATCAATGCCATTAAGTAGTTTATTGCGTACTTCCATTAACATTGAGAAGCTTAGGCTCGCTTTTTGACTGGCGACCATCGCCCCGACAACATCATCTGTTTGCCCCGTATCTACCGCATGCATCATTTGCGATGAGATATTTTGTTGCTCATTAACAGCGCGAACAACTGTTTTGAATTCGGTACTAATTGCTGCGTCTTGGTATTTACTTGCTGCAGGCGCAATGGTCTCTGCCGCAGCTAGTTGCTGCATATCAGTCATTTTTCCAAGCAGAAGGCGTTGACTTTCAATAGGTGACATTACTCTGTTCCTTAAATTAAGCGATTGCGTCTATATCCATGCCATACTCACGCATGGCAGCTATTTTGTATCGAAGAGCTCGGGTACTCACACCGAGTGCCTCTGCGGTTTGGGTTCTGTGTCCTTTGAAACGGCTAAGTAAATCATAAATATAATCAAATTCAGCTTGTTTCTTGCTATGTTTTAACTGTGACGCACTGGTTGTCGTGAGTGCTTTAACGTTCTCGGGTAGGTTTAGATCTGCCGCTTGGATTTCGACACCGCGAGCCATCACTAATGCCCTTTGCACTACATTTTCCAGCTCACGAACATTACCTGGCCAGTGATAGCTATGCATTAACTGCTCTGCCTGTTGACTAAAGTGAAACTTCTCATCTCCGTATTTAGCAATAAAATACTTCGCTAATGGTAAAATATCGTCACTTCGGTCACGTAATGCTGGCCACATTAACGGCAATACATCTAAGCGGTAAAATAAGTCTTCACGAAAAAGGCCTTTCTCTACTTGCTCACGCAGCGGCTTATTGCATGCTGCAATCACACGAATGTCGAGTTTAATGCGTTGATGACTGCCTAATCGCTCAACCTCTCGCTCCTGTAGAACACGAAGTAATTTAGCTTGCAGCTCTAAAGGCAGTTCGGTTATCTCATCCAGTAAAATAGTGCCACCATTTGCAAGCTCAAACTTACCCGCTTGCTGTGCTACCGCACCGGTAAATGCACCTTTGTTATAACCAAATAACATAGACTCCAGCATATTTTCTGGAATAGCTGCACAGTTAACCGCAATAAATGACTTATCTGCACGTGGAGAAGATTGATGAATGAAGTTAGCTAACTTTTCTTTACCTGTGCCCGACTCACCCATAATCAGTACGCTTGCAGATGTTTGTGCTGCACGATTGGCAAGTCTCAGCACTTGCTGTGATTTCAGTGACACAGCAATTAAGTCACTCACACCATGCTTCATAGAATCAGCGTTGCGGATGGTTAGTTTTAGTTGATCAGCAAAAAACGGTTTAAGTAAAAAGTCGACAGCACCATTATTAAGTGACTGTGAAGCAAGCTCACCTTGGTTCGATTCCACAAGGGTGATAATTTGTCCACCTTGATGAGTTCTTTTAACTAGTTTTACCAAGTCAACCAAGTTCATTTGTGCTTGTTGAGCATCAATTAATACCAGTTCAGGCTGATAACTCAAACAATAACCAATAGCATCGGGGATCGAATCTGTGTACAGAAGTTGATACTGCTCATCATTGATCGCCAATTCAATTTCACGTGATGGTTGTTCTGGCGCAAGCCATAGTAGATGTTTCTGATCCATATTCCTTCTCACACCTTAGCTTTTTTGACGAAATAGACGAATTAAGACGCGTCTATTTGACGACTGACCGTTCGAATCTGAATTGCTTGCCACGGGATAGCGTCCTCCGTGAGCCCTGATTTCAATTAACTTTGCATCGATCCCATACTCGATAAGTCGGGATGCCACATCATCTGCTCTTTCTTTCGATAACAAACGATTGGCAAGCGGAGAACCTACATTGTCTGTATGTCCATCAATCATGACTTTCTTAACTTTAGGATCGAGTTGAATATAACGAACTAGTTTCTCTAAATAACTCAGGTCTGCGGCACGTTTAACAACACGCTCTCCTGAGTCAAAATTAATTTCATAATCTCTCGCTTGTCGCCAAGACAAAGGCGCTAATTTTTCACGGCATTGCTGATATTGATCAATCGCGTTATCGCTATGAGTTGTAGGAAAAGTCAGTCTGAGCTGCTCATCACCAAACCCGACGATTGTATCTAACCAGTAGCCCTGCTTAATGGCGCTTAAAATAGGTGCAACACCTTGGTTAAACGTAACCTGTTGCTGTTCAATATTGGCTGAAAAGAATTGTATAGAAGGGGCAATCGCTCGTTTATCTTGCCAATCTGCTGTACGAGCAAATACCTGTACATCCGTGATATCACGCTCAGTTAACAGCCACTTAAAATCCAGATGCTGTGGCTCTGAAGGCTCGCTGATAATCGATAATTGTGCATAACTATCTAGTTTCTGGCTAAGCTGGCAATAAAAAGCATCGCCACTGACATACCATGTTGCCTGCTCATAATTTTGGGTAATTACGCGTTCAGCTTTCACAGGCAATGCATAAGCAGTTATAATGCCTACAACAATTAAAAAAGTTGCCTTAACAAGCTGATGTGAGTTATTCATTCGTATTCCAATTATCATAAACAGCCCAATTAAGAGCTTTAATGTGTATAATAAGCGGAACAAATTGCCTGAAGAGGCGAATAGACGTGCCGCTAAGTTAATGTAACCCCACTATCATGACCTTGCGGTTTTAGACTGGAAGCTTTGCGTCCTACCCTTTCGGCGTAGTTTGCCATTTAATTGTCTTAGTGTTTCCAACTAAGTAACTGTTATTATAAAACAGTTAACAAGTACCTAATTCTTAATGATTATAGATAAAAAAAACCAAAAAGCAACATTATGGGTATTTATTCATATTAAATTCATACATCTCATACTATCCTAGGGAACCGATAATACTAACCTTAATGTTATCAGGCACTTCGTTGTAAGAAAGCACAGATAAACCTCCCTTCGTAAATGAACGTGCATAGCGCGCCAGTAACGGTCTTAGCTGCGGAATAACAATCAACACAGGGTTAACGCCTTGAGATTTCATTTCATCAGCAATCACAGGCATGGCTCGTTGAAACTGGCCAAGTAAATTAGGGTCTACAGCAAAACTATCTAATGCTACCTTCCCTGCTTGCATTGCTTGTTCTAACGAACTCTGCATCGTTTGCTCTAGTTTTTCATCTAAGCTATAAGCAGCTAATTCGTCACGACTGCCCATCACTTGTTTTACTAACACACGTTTTAGTGCACAGCGTACATCGGCAGCAAGTAGAATCGGGTCTTTTGTGACTTCAATACTGTCAACTAAAGTACCTGCAATAGTCACGATATCACCAATCGCAACATGCTCCTTAAGTAGCATTCTCATCACTTTTAGTTGCAGGTTAATTGGTAAAGACTTTTCAAGCGCATCAGCCAAACTAGGTGATACAGCCTTTAATCTTTCGTGTAAGTTTTGAATATCCTCATAACTGAACAGCTCATCTAAATGCTCTTTTATCACTTTGCCCATATGCGTTGCGATCACAGTGGCTAAGTCGACAACTGAATAACCCATATTCAGTGCCTTGGCTTTATTTTGCTCATCAACCCACACAGCTTCCAAGCCATAAGCCGGATCCGTCGTTAGTTCACCATCTAACTGGCCGTAAGTATCGCCGGTGTTTAAAGCTAGTAGCTGCTTGGCATTCAGTTGAGCAGACGCAACGGCCACTCCCGCTAGTTTGATTTTATATTCTTGAGGATTAAGATTTAAATTATCTTTAACTCTGATTTCAGGTAACAAGAAACCAAGTTGTTCAGATAAGCTCTTACGCATACCACGTATTGTTTTTGCTAGTTCCTCGCCTTTTTCCTTATCGGCCAAATAAACTAAACGAAAACCAAGCTCAACACTTAAAGTATCGACATGCGGAATATCTTGCCAGCTCAGAGCTACTTGTTCTTGGGCAATTGTATCTGTAATGCTTTGCGCTTCTTCTAACTGCCCTTGTGGTGTCTTTTTGTAAAGTCGCCAAGCAACATACAAAAGAGGCAGTGCAAAGCCAATAAACGCAAGGCTTGGCATACCTGGTACAATACCTAACACCAACATGACTAAGGCGGCGGTTAGAATAACTCTTGGTGAGGCAAGTAACTGGCTTCCCACCGCTTCACTCATGTCACCTTCATCGTTCATTCTGGTAACAATAATTGCTGCAGCAACAGCCAGCAGTAATGAAGGGACTTGCGCAACTAAGCCGTCACCAATTGTTAAAAGAGCGAAACGTTGAAATGCTTCAGCCATGCTTAAGTCATGCTGAAATACCCCGATACTGACACCACCCAGTAAGTTGATTACTAAGATGATCAGACCGGCTATTGCATCACCGCGTACAAACTTAGAAGCACCATCCATTGAACCATAGAAATCAGCTTCTTGTGCCACGGTGGCGCGTCGTTCTTTAGCTTGTTCTGGGCCAATTAATCCCGCATTTAAGTCAGCATCAATTGCCATTTGCTTGCCTGGCATTGCATCAAGAGTAAAACGTGCTGCAACTTCAGAGATACGCTCGCCACCTTTGGTGATTACGACAAAATTAATCACCATCAGGATAATGAATACGACGATACCGACAACATAGTTGCCACCAATCACCACTTCACCAAATGCTTGAATGACTCGCCCTGCCACATCAGAGCCTTCATGACCATGTAGCAAAACAACCCTCGTCGATGCGATATTTAGGGTAAGACGCATTAAGGTTGCAACCAACAGAATGGTTGGGAAAACAGAGAAATCGAGCGGCTTTGAACTTGAAACAGCGACCAATAACACGATCACAGAAAGTACAATATTGAAGGTGAATAAGGTATCCAGTAGCCATGCGGGTAATGGCAAAATAACCATAGATAAAACAGCTAACAGCAATACCGGTATAGCAGTGTAAGGTCGGGTTAAACTACGCCAATTCAAAGTCATTCTCCACCATTATGGTTTTTGTAAATTTTTGGGAATTTCAAGTTCAGGCAATGGCGCTGGCGCTTGACCTCGCCCTTGCTTGTAAGCCTTTAGCTGCATTACATAAGTAAGTACATAAGCAACCGCTTTATAAAGTCCATTAGGTACTTCTTGGTCGATGCGTGTCGAAAAGTAGATAGCCCGCGCTAAAGCTGGTAACTCAATGACTTCTTTATTGTGCTGACGCCCTAATGTTCTGATCCTAAGTGCCATTTCATCCATACCTTTAGCGACAACATAAGGGGCTTTGGCTTTTTCTTCGTTATAGCGAATCGCAACCGCATAGTGTGTTGGATTTGTAACAATCACGTCTGCTGTGGGGACCCGCTCTTCGATACGCCTATTTGCTTGCTGATATTGAATTTGCTTAATTTTGCTTTTGATCTCGGGGTTACCATCGGATGATTTGCGCTCTTCCTTGACTTCTTGATGGGTCATTTTAATTTTATCTAGAATTTGTTTTTGCTGAATAGGCACATCAATCACAGCCACAAATAACAGCAAAGTTACAGTGATCATCATAGCTAAAAATAGCAGGCTAATACCTTGATTAAGAGCCACCAGCAAGTCTTGATTTTGTAAGGCTACCAACTGTTGCCATAGCTGAGTCAAAAAGCTGAATAAGCAAATAGCTAACAAGGCAATTTTAATCATCGACTTTAACAGTTCAGTCAAAACTTGCTTACCAAACATTCTTCCTAAACCCGAGAGAGGATTTAGCTTACTTAACTTAGGTGCAAGTAATTTTTTTGAGAAAATAAACCCACCAGGTAACACACCCGTGATCCACATAGCACAGAACGCGAGCAATAAAAAAGGCACTAAAGTTGCCAACATATCGAGTATTGCTTGAGCAATGGCATTTGGCATGAGTTTCGTATTATCGATAATACTATGATCCAGTTGCATACTTGTGCGCATCAAGCCAATAAATAGGTCATAAAATAAATTAGCGAAAAACAATAGCCCTGCCACACTCACCATTAATAAAATAGCCGTATTAAGTTCTTTAGAACGCGCTACTTGCCCGTCTTCGCGTGCTTTTTTGAGGCGCTTTTCACTGGGCTGTTCTGTTTTTTCTTGTGCGCTGTTATCTGACATTTACCCTCCCATCGCCGTTTTAAATACGGTTAAAACATGGTAGGTCAGGTTAGCAAATGCATTGCCTGTGTAACTAAGCGTCATAAATACACAAAAGAAACCCATTATTAAGGCCATCGGAAAGCCTAAAACAAAGATATTCAAAGAAGGAGCTGCGCGACTTGCTACACCAAACGTTAGATTGACTAACATCATGGCAATCACGCCAGGTAGTGCAAGCAGTAAAGTAGAAGCTAATAACCAAGCAAATAAATTAACGACAGCCATAATATCTAAGTTATAAATACTGCTGCCAATAGGCCAAACAGTAAAACTCTCGACCATGACGTGTAAAGTAATTAAATGACCGTCAGCGGCAAAAAACAAAAGCGCAGCCATTATCCAGAACAACTGCCCTAACAATGCAACTTGGTTACCACTGCCTGGGTCCATTACCAAAGCCATCGATAAACCCATTTGCATCGACAACACAAGACCAACCAGAGACATCACTTCAAACAACAACCGCAAGGCAAGCCCCATTAAGACACCAAAAATGATCTGCTCAACAGTCAGCACGACAGCATCTAACGAAAAAATATCAACGGCTGGCGCGAGTGGTAATTGCCCTGCCACTAAAAAGGCCAACATCATAGCCACAGCGATTCGCGCGCGTGGAGTCACTGCAGGGTTTTCAAATACTGGCATTGCCCACAGCAAAGCCGAAAACCGAACAAATGGCCACCACATGGTACCCATCCAGCTAACAATGTCGTTACTGGTTAAAGCAATTAAGGAGTTCAACCAAAAACCCCTGGGATCATAAACTTAAGATCTTCAAACCACGTCAATAAGGTGCGTACTAACCAATGCCCTGCAAACACCACCATTAACAGTGTTAGCAACATACGAGGTAGAAAGGTTAACGTTTGCTCTTGAATAGAGGTGGCGCCTTGTATAACTGCCACCACAATACCCAAGATAAGCCCTGGTACTATCAGTACCAAAATCATCTCTATAATGGTATAGACTGCATCGGCAATCAGTTGCGTGGCCATCTCAGGACTCATATTGGCCCTCCGAATGTCGCAGCCAGCGTTCCTGCCACCATTGACCAACCATCAGCGAGTACGAACACCATCAGCTTAAATGGTAAGCTGATAATCAAAGGGGATAGCATCATCATACCCATCGACATCAATACGCTGGCAACCACTAAATCAATAATCAAGAAGGGAATAAATAGCATAAAACCGATTTGAAAAGCGGTTGTCAGCTCACTAAGCACAAAAGCAGGCATAAGCACTTCAAATGGAATTTCATCCGCTTTTAAGTTGGTGGGCTCATTAGCAATTAAAAGCACTTGATGTAGCTCGCTTTCACGTGTTTGCTTAAGCATAAATGCACGTAGAGGCTGTTCAGCTCGAGCAAGTGCTTGCTCTAATCCCATCTCTTCTGCCTGAAAAGGCTTATACGCATTTTGATATATATCTTGCCAAACCGGACGCATAATAAGCATGGTAAGCATCAATGCAATACCAATTAAGACACGATTTGGAGGGCTTTGCTGTAGACCCATTGCTTGGCGCAAAATCGCGAGCACAACAATGATCCGAGTAAATGAGGTCAGTACCATTAACAACGCCGGTATTAAACTCAACACTGTCATCATTAACAAAATTTGCAGCTTGACGTTATAGTCTTGCCCTTGCTCTGTGTCTTGCAACGAGAACAATGTTAATTCTTGCGCGTTTAACCAAGTTGGTAAAAGAAGGATAAGTAAACCAAACCCGACGTTGAATGCACTGCGTAAATTCATTACTTAACTATCCGCCTTTTCTTGCTCATCTTGGCTGATAAACTTAATGCCATATTGGCCATCAACCAGTACAACTTCAGCTTTCGCAAAGTACACACCGTTCACTTTCACATCCATCGGCTCACCTGCGGCTTTGTCTAAGCGTAAAACATCGCCGTGTTTGGCTTGTGATAACTCACCTAACGTTAATTCTGTGCTCGCGACTTCTAGCGTAATAGTTAACGGCACATCAGCAAATACAGACATATCATTCTCATTGCTTGGCTCAGCGGTTAAGTCGTCTAAGCCATCAAGCTCTAAACCTGCTAATGCATCATCAAGGTTGTCAGTCATAATTCATTTACTCTTTATTTGTGTTATCTGTAATTTGGAAAGTCAAACTGGCATCTTGTTGTACAATTTGACCTGTAAAGAAGGTTTTATTACCTAACTTGAAAGAAGCAGGCTCACTGAGTTGAATAGGCAATACCTCACCATTTAATGCCGCTTTTAACTGCCTTAACGTGACTTTTTTGCGCGCCATTTCAACATGTCCTTTCACTAAAAATTGGCTGCTTTTTTCCATACTTAATAAGTGTGTTTGTTGTTCGTCATGCTCGCCCTGTGGTTGACTAAAGAAAGCCACTGGTAACCAAATGAACCAGCTGATCACATCGTTATCAAGAATCAACCGTACTTTAAATGCAAGGTAATTGACCGCGCTCGGTAAGTTGTTAGTGCTACATGGTTCAGCGAGTAAGCATGCCCGCTCTTTAAAAATAAGCTCTTGAATACCTTGAACTTGTTTTTGTAATAACCGTGCACAAATGCGGCTTTCTGTACGCGTTAACTCTGCTGGCGGCTCTTCTGCTACAGTCTTATTAGCTTGGCTTAAATCACCACCGAGGCATAAATCAGCCATTCTGTGAGCACTTGTGTAATCCAATGCGATATAAGCATCAGCGTCTATTGGCTCAAAAACAGCACTTTTAAAGAAAACGCGTTTCGCTTCAGCCAGCCAGCTTTGCAAGGTGCTGTGTGAACATAAGTTAATATCAACGGCAAACTGACTATCATTAAATAGCTGTCCTAACTCAAATTCGATGGCTTTATGCAAACTAAATTCACCCGCTCGCTGATGGGCAATTTCGTATTGACGTTGTTGCTGCGTGATCGCATACGGCCTAAACTCTTTACCTTGTTCAGCCTTGAAGAGCTTTATTTTTGGCTTAACAAATTGCTTCATAAAATTTTCCAATATCCAAAAGTGTGGCTATAAAGTCGTTGTGTAATTAGCCTGCTTTTGTAACTCAGCAACTAACTCTATACGCCTTAATTCATCTTTCTTTTGCCATTCAATACCAACAAAGTTCAATTTTTCTGTAACGGGGTGCGTATAACGAATTGTGCCAATAAAAGCATTACTATCATTAAATGCTACACGGACCTTGCCCGGTAACTTATGCTCATTAGGCACCAACATTCCAGCCCCACCTACGCTAATATCTTTAACCACAGCACGGCATATAAAGTAGTTAAACAACCATGAATGATGCAGCTTCACGGCAATGCCACCTTGCTGCATTGCCGCAGGAAGTTGAGTATCTTGCTCACAAAGAGGCCAGCGAGGGTGAGTTCGTTTCGACTCTTCTGACTTATTCATATAACTCCTGAGAGCGTAATACGGGCTGATTTGCTGTTGCAGCACTGGCGGCCTTTTTAACAGGATTATTGATGTTATCCTCAGCGAATAACGCCTCTAACTCTGATTCTGCCTTTTTGGTCAGAATCAGGATTTCGACACGTCTATTTTCACTCGCAAATCTATCTTTTTGATTAATCGGTCTATTAGAAGAAAAAGCATTAACTTGCATAACTTGGTTTGTTGGCATCCCACCTGCGGCCATGATTTTTCTTGCTTGAAATGCACGTGCACCTGATAAGTCCCAGTTATTCGACTGAGTTCCTTTGAATGCACTGGCATCACTGTGACCCGAAATAATGATTTTGTTTTCAATACTTCTGAACAGGCCACCTAAGTGTAAAAATAAGTCTTCAAAAAATGGCGACATCGTTTGCTCTGAACGCGCAAACATTTGATGATTTTTATCATCTTGAATAATCACTCTGAGCCCAGAACTGACTTTTTCAACGTGCAGATTGTTCTGTAATAGCTCTTCTTTGGCTAAATCTTGAAAACTACTTAGCAATAAACTCAGCTCACTCGATGCTGCAAATTCACTGTCTATCACTGAATTAAGCTTATCGCCTTTACCCGCTAAAGGCGCATGATCGCCTTTAGGTACTTTTAAATATTCACTCATGCCTGGGCGAGGATTATCAGGTGGCAAGCGATTTGATGCTTTATGGTCAACAACAGAAGGCGATCCCCCTAAATCGACAGGAAAAGGGCTATTGCCTGGTTCAAATAATGCGGGGCTACCATCAAAGATTGAATGGGTACGCATATAATGAGCAATGTCTTTTCGCTCTTGCTCATTGGTAATAGCCATGATCCATAGCACCATGAAGAACGCCATCATCGCTAATGTGAAGTCAGCAAAGGCTACTTTCCAAGCACCACTGTGTTTTCCACTCTTTGCTGAGCGGCGACCACGTTTAATAATTACTGGGTTAGAATTATTCATTTAAGCTGCTCGGTTATTGATCCACTGTTCCATCGTGGTAAAAGAAGGTTTACTTTCTTGTGTTATCAGTTTTCGACCAGAGTCAGTCGCCACAATAGCTACATGGCCTTTTGCGTGGGCTACTAACATAGCTCGAACACACTCAAGCATAGTCATTTGTTTCTTTACATACTGCTGCATAGCCGATGACAAAGGTGCCAGTAGGCAGTAACAGCCAAAAATACCAACAAAAGTTCCCACCAGTGCTGCTGCAACGTGATAGCCTATTTCGCTCAAAGGGCCATCTAAGTGCTGCATCGTGATAATAATGCCACCTACCGCTGCTAGAATACCGAAGCCAGGCATTGCTTCGGCAATATCGCCTAATGCATTTGACGGCTTCATTTTTTGCTCTTCAATTGAAAAGATCTCTTGCTCTAACATTGCATCGAAATCATGTGGGCTAATTTTCCCCATACTGTATAGACGAAGGCTGTCACAAATAAATGTCACTAACTCAGGGAAGGCTGTTACCTGTGGGTAGGCTAAAAAAATTGAGCTGGTATCAGGGTTTTCTACATGGTCATCTAACTCTTTAATTCCTTTTAGGCGAGCCAGTTCAAGTAAGGTGTATACCACCATGAGCAAGTCATGATACAAGTCTTTGTTATTTTGATTTTTATTGTCAAAGAATTGATATTTCAACTGACTTAACATTTCAGTTAAAACATGGCGTGAATTACCAACAATAAGCGCCCCTAAGCCCGCACCAAAAATGATTACAAACTCTGCAGGCTGCCACATACTCGCTAAGTTACCACCAGCAATAGCAAAGCCACCTAGTACGGCGGCCAGCACAACGACTAAACCTAATATTCTTTGCATAATTGTTTTCCCGGTTGGTTATTCACTTTGTTGAAGTTTTCTTGTTAAAGATTCTATTGCCAATTTATGTAGTTGGCAGACCCGTGCTTCGGTTAAATCAAGGGCAAGGGCTATTTCTTTCATGTTCATTTCATGGCTGTAGTAAAGATGCAGTAACAACTTGTTTCTTTCTGGTAGGCTGGCGAGTGCTTTTTGTAGCATTAAAGCCGTTTCTGTATGTGATAACTGGCTGCCTGCATCAGTAAACGAATCATCGTGACCGAGCAATGCTTCAAGGCTATCAATTGCTTCAGCTTGACTTGCATAATGCAGTTTCAACAGCTGCTCTAAATCAATATCCAATGCTTGGCATAGCTCACTATCACTTGGCTCTCTGCCTAGTTGCTTCAATAACTTGCGCGAAGCATCACGTAATTGATGCGACTGCTGCCTTAGTTGTCGTCCTCGCCAATCTATTCGACGAAACTCATCTAGCATCGCGCCACGAATACGCTTAAAAGCAAATGCCGAAAATTGTTCGTCGACATTTCGACCATAACGACGAATTGACGAAAGCAGTGCCACTAAACCTATTTGCTGAATATCGTCCATGTCGACAACAACACCCAATTGCGTTCGCATGTGGGAAGCTGCACGCTTCACTAAGTATGCATACCGTTCGAGTAGTTCACCCTCGGTATGTGTACTCATTAAACCTGCTTGCTGCTCATCCGAAGATGGCCATTGTTGTTCAACTAACATACGCGTTCTCTACTGAATGAAAACATTGGTTATTAATACATCAGCCAATTCAAGCGATGACTTATTAGCCAACACTTTATTAAACTGACTAAGTAGGTCTGTTTGAACTTTCTCTACATCGGTAAATGTGCTTCGCACAGTAGCGTGCTCCATATTCGCAAAGTTTTTTACAAGCACATTGCGTAGTACTGGCATAAAGGTTTCTGCATCTGTTTCATTTTGTAAGGTTGGTGCAAAACCAAGGCTCAAATCGAGCACTAAATAACGAGCATATTCATCGTCAGCAACACTGATAATAAAGCGATCCATTGCCATATATTTAACGTCTGGTTTATCAACGGAGGCCACTGGGGCTTGCTCTGCTTTTGATTCTTGAAAATAGCTTGCACCAAAAAAACCAAGTGCTAATAATCCGACAGCAAGTACTGCTAATTGTATTTTTTTCAAAGTTCCACTCCCATTTCTATATCAGTCTATTCAACCAATCTTGTTGCTGCGCTTGCCTAGGCTCAACAGAGGTAGGCAAATCATTTAACTGATTAGCTGCAATATCTTGCTCTTGTGTAAATTCGTGTGTTTGTTTGTGCTGCTGATGTTTATCGCTAATATCAACATCAACAGTACTTTGCTCAGCATTAGTGAGTGATTGGCGAAGTTGCTCAAGCGTTTGTTGCATGGCTTCACGTATTTGTGGATTACTCGCAACAATGTGTACTGTGGTTTTTTCTCCCTCAACACTAATACTTATGTCAATACTGCCTAACTGGGGAGGATCAAGACGAATTTGCGCGCGTTGAACCTGTTGGCCTATTTGCAACTGCACCTTGTCATGCAGCACATTCAGTAAGCGTTGGCCCCATTCACTACTATTTGTCGATAACGACTCAGTTCGCCACTGCTGCACCTGTGTGGCTTGCTCTGAACTGGCAGCAGAAGAAAAAGAAAATGAGCGACTTAATTCTGTCGTCGCAAAATTGGGCTGCTCAAGCGCTGCCTTAACCTTACTGGGCTGTGTTGGGCTTGTTTCCAGCATTAAAGCCGGTCCTACTTTAGTTTCACTTGAGCGCAACGTTTCCAACTCAGCCACAGGGGGCATTTGCGGTTGCTGGCTGCTAAGTGGGTATTCTTTACTCGGCGATACAATAGCCGTATTCAAACTTGATGCATTAAATAAAGGTGCTTGCTTTTTAGTTAACTCAACAGTTTCATTGTTTAATAATTGATTAGCTGCCGGTATAGCTTGAGCACCATTAGGGCTAGGCTGTTGTAACTCTTTAGCGTACGAAGCACTCGCTACTTGTAACTGCTCCTGCTCTGTAGCATTTGCTATCGACTGAGTAGATAAACCATCAAGCAAGGTTTTCGAGGCTGGTTCACCCTGTGTAGTAGGGCTTTGCTCATTCACACGTATTTTTTCTGATATAGCTTCATTTTCAGCAGCAGCCTGCATAGCTGAAGTAAGGCTATTCTGCGCAGGAAGCGAGCCTAAAGCTTGTGGTTCTGTAACTCCCTGAGAAGCGGGTTGAATAGGCAGGGCTGAATCAACTAGGTCCATATTGATTTGTTCTTGTTCTGTTGCTTCAGCACCTTGTTGTGACGATGTTTCAGATAATGCAGAGATACCTGACGCTAACATGCTTGACTCATTTTCAGCTTTAAACTGTGTATATACACCTGAGCGCCATTGAGACGGTAGCTCAAATGGCTTTTCTGTCTCTACTTGCTCAAGCTCAGAGCGAAGCTCACTAGTAGATTGTGCGTGTTCTTCATGGTCGGTTAAATCGAATTGGCTTGTTTCAGGGTCAGTAAAGTTTGCTTGCACCTTTTCAGCACCGGCTCTATTCCCTGAAACATGTGGGTGTATGATTAATTCTTTCATTAACGCGCACCATCAGTAAATTGTTTGTATGCAATAATGCCGTCACGATCTTTTTGATGTTGCTGCATACGTGTTTGTAATTCGTTTTTTTGCGCATTAATTAATGCTAGAAAGTGTGAATATTCACCTTTCAACTCACGCACTCTAGACTGCCAACTTGGATACCAAGGTGCTAACTTCGCCTCATTAAGGATCTGCATTAATTGCTGATCAAAATGACGAATATGTTGCCACTGCTGCTCTTCTATCGCTTTCGCCATAGCTTGCAATAGGGTTTGAATTTTCTGGTCTGTTTGCTGTTTATTCATCATGATCATTTCAATTAAAGCGAGCAGCCGTAAACAATTCAGAGCTGCATTAACACCAGCTTAACGAGCAAAAAGCATTCCAAAACACAAAGCATTGATATATAAAGAAAAAATTAATTTGCAACATGCTGAACGGAAGTTTAATTTCCGCTTATCGGAAAGGTAGGAAGTAAAGAGGAACTTAAGCGTTTGTTGAGAGTGCTAAGTTACAAAAAAAGCCAGCTAAAAATGCTGGCTTTGGATTCAGAACAAATAACATTACTTATAAATAAGGTGTGATTAAGCAGCTTGAGAGCCTAATCCTGCCCAACCCTGCTGTAGGTTTTGCATAACTTCACGTACAGATGACAATGCAGATAAATCATTTTGAAGACTTGCAGTCATTAAAGCACCACCACAGTACTCATAAAGCTGCTGCATATTAACAACGACTTCGCCGCCTTTTTCTGTATCTAAAGAGGCATCTAAACCGCCAAGAATACGCATCATCTTTTCAATGCCCTGAGCTTTTTTATCAAAACGCTTTTGCTGTATATGACCAGCTACACGCTCAAGTTCATCTAAAAACCCATCGAATAACATTAAAACTAACTTATGAATATCAGCGCCAGCCGCACGGCTTTCTACTGAAGTATTTTTATAAGCTGAAAAGCCATCATTTAAATCATACATAATTAATACCCTTAAAATTGTCCCATTGATGACTCTAATTTAGAAATCGTTATTTGCATTTGCGTAAATTGTGATAAGTAACGGTTGTAAACTTGCTCCATAGAATATTCATGGCGCTGTTGCTTATCCGTCACTAGGTTTAAACTCGCCTGCAATGTGTTTTTCTTATCATTAATTAAGCCATAGCTTTTTGTGTATGGCTCAACACGCTGCTCGAGTTTTGCCATCAAACCATCAGCACCTGTTAACATGTGTGTTAGTTGCTCTGGTTGTGTGGCAATTGCATCTTCTAACTTACCTTTATCAATAGATAGCTTGCCATAACGGTCAAATTCAATACCAATGGAAAATAAGGTTTTCCCTGCAAATTCACCTTGAAAGTCATTACGCAATGAACGCCCTATTCCCGATGCCATAACATCTCTTTTTAACGCATCGTTATCGTTTATTGAGCTTAATAATGTATTGAATTTATCAACAAATTGCTGAATATTCTCAACGCTTTTCTCATTATCTTGTGCGACAGACACTTTAATGGGTGTCTCTCCAGCCTGCTGGGCTTGAGTAAGGTTAATGCTCACACCATCAATAACGTTATCTAGTTGGTTACTGGTTGAGGTCACCGTAATATTTGAGTTTGCACCTAGCTTTACAATAGCATCTTGCGCACTGGTTAATTCCTGCTGTGATGCAATCGCATTACTAATATTTGCACCATTTGCATCTGCACCGGCTGTAAATGTTGTTGATACAGTATTTGCAGCACCAGACTCTTCACTGGTCAGCACTAAAAATGTTTCACTCCCTGAGCGCATCAACGTCGCTTTTACGCCACTATTGTCAGCATGATTGTTGATTGCACTGGCCAAGTCAGTAAGCGTTGCCCCCGCAGGCAAACTTGCTAGGTCAACAGAGAAGCTATCCGTGCCAAGGCTAACAGCCAATTCGCCATCGGTCGATAAGGGTTGGCTTGGATCAAAGCTTAATGCTATCTGGTGTGCTTGTGCTAACTGCTCAACAAAAATATCGTAGTCACCGCTGACTGCATCAGCTGAGGCTGTCACATTCATATTTGTTTCGCTACTCACAGACGCTGTATTAGTAAGCAAACCTGTATCAGGGTCTTGGTAATCTTCTAATGCATCAAAAAAATCTGATAAATCATTCTTAAGCTGAGTAAATGCTTTAATTTGATTATTATATTTTGCATATTGCGTAGATAAAATCTGATCTTTTGCTTGTCGCTCAATTTGCGTGTATTGACTCGCTAAATTAGCGGGATCGATGCTAAGCGCTGATGTCATATTGGCTCTCCAATTAACGATAACGAAAGCACTTTACAAAAAAATGCTTTCGTTATTGAAAAGCACCGCTTAATTGGCGGTGCTTATTATAATGATTAGATTAACGTAGTAGTGAACCAATCATTTGTGTTGTGCTGTTTGCTGTACTTAGTACTGAAATACCAGAGTTCATAAGTAGCTGTTGCTTAGTCATATTTGACGTTTCTTGTGCAAAATCAGCATCCATTAATTGACCCGCAGAAGCTTGCGTGTTCTCTTTCATGTTTGTAACGTTGTTCATTGTGTGCTCAAGGCGGTTCATTGTTGCACCTAAACCAGAACGAGCTGTACCAATTTCATCAATGATAGTGTCAACAAATGCGATTTGAGCTTGAGCTGTTGCTACATCAGTAAACGCTGCTGCGTTACCAATTGCAGTAGTTACGTTGCCAAGCTCAGTTGAGATATCCACACCTAGTGTTTCTGCTGCACTTGCACCTACTTGGAAATCAACTTGACCAGCACCGAATTTACCAGCTGCATCAAGTAGTGTTGTACCGTCACCAAACGACGTGTTATCCATGATGTTAGTTAGCTCTGCTGCAAGAGCTGTGTACTCTGCACTTTGTGCTGTCCACTCACCGGCACCATTTGTGTCACTTGCACCTTGCGTTGCAAGTTCTTTCATACGGTATGCAATATTTGTCATTTCTTCAAACGCGCCTTCAGCTGTTTGCATCATAGACATTGCATTGTTACCGTTATAAAGACCTGCTTCTTGACCACGAACCTGTGCATTAAGACGTGTCGCGATTTGCAGACCAGCAGCATCATCTTTTGCAGAGTTAATTTTAAAACCAGAACCTAAACGCTCAAGCGCAACAGAAAGATCGTTGTTGCTACGGTTAAGTTGGTTTTGAATAGAAAGTGACGCCATGTTTGATTGAATTGATAAAGCCATTTTTAAATTCTCCTGTGAATTCTATTTATTTAACTTTCATTTATTAAGAGCGACCACCTACTGTGAAAACTAAAATTTTTTTTCTATTTTTTTCATTTATTTTTAAATCTGTTCAAAACCGCCTGTTATTAAAAACGCAACAGCGTGCTTCAAGGCACGCTGTACGAATTTAAAAACTAATTTATCTTTTAAGCTAAAGCGTATTTCACCATACTACGGGTCATGTTTGCTTGTGCTGTTATCACAGCAATATTATCAACATTTGGCGTAAGCATTTTTGATTTTAATGATTGGCTAAGTTGCGTCATTTGCTCACCAGAGACATCTGCACTTTTTTCTATTTGCTGTAATTGGGCTGTAAGCTCACGGTGCTGGGCTTGGATTTGTAATAAATTAGCCTTTAGCTGACGCTGAGCACGATTTATAAAATCTAAATGTGCGCTGACATCTTGCTGTTTTTTTACCGACTCTTCTAGTTGATCAAGCGGACTTGCGAGCTCTGAAAGTTGGAGTGAAATAGGATTACCCGCTGCAACCCTTACTCCCTGGCCGGTAATGACCCAATTTTCTTTAAGTGCATCACTGTACTCAGGAGATGTAGTGAACAACAAACGGTTATCGCGGTTAACCTCAACATTTATTTGCTGCTTGGCGAATGCTTCAGCAATCGTATTTAAGTTTTCAGCTTCACTTTGATTAGCCGGTAGCTGTAAATGTACGGCTTTACCGCTTCGTCCTAGCAGCAAATGAATACTTTCATCGTGCGGACGCTGTGATATCAAATCGACTTTACTATTTAACTGACGCACAACTTGAGCATTTGGCTGCTGCACTTTAAGTTGCGAATTTAGACCTGAACTTTGTGCGCTTGCTTGTTGCTGCAGTTGAGTAATTTGCTGCGTCATACTGTGGCTTTGTAAAGCAGAAACCGGTGCACTACTAGGCATTGATTTTAACTGTTGCGCGAGCTTTTCTAGACCTGAATATAACTGTTTTATCGTCATTTCACGATGTTCAACTTGCGCCATCGCTTGGCTCAACTGCCCCTTTTTAGCCCATCGAGATAATACGGCAACTTGGCCTTGTTCAGGAGCTGTATTTTTAGCTGATTGCTTTACATCACTAGCCGACACCGAGCTCTTCTGCTCAACAACAGATGCTTTGCTCGACTTAACTGATTCAATCTGCGTTGGCTTCTCGCTACCTTGAACAAGCATGATTAATTATTCCTTAAACAATAACTACTTAATATATGAAAACAATGAAAGCTGTGTAACATTTGCATACACTTGCATCGAAGACTCATAAGCAGCCATTGATTCGTTCATGCGAATATAGGCTTCAGGGTAGTCAACTGCACTAATGTCATCACGCAGGTTAGTCGTAAACGTATTGATGTCTTGGTTGCTGGTTGCCAACGAATCCATTGATGCCATCGTGCCACCGATCACTGTTATTTCGCCGGTAATATGACCTAAGTAATCAGATAAATTATTAATCATAGTGCGTGACTCATTACCAACACCTGCAGCAGGTGGGTTGTCAATTAAATCCAAATAATCTTTCATGGCGTTTAAAAAATCAGCATTAGGGTCTAAATCACTACCGATAATATTTGTTAATACGTTAGAGTCTGGTGATACTGCCACTTCGCGAATACGTTCATCACCGTTATAAATGTAATCTCCCGCTGCATCTTGAATAAAAGGCTTATTATTGGTTTCGCTACCAGAAAATAAATAACGCCCTTCGCCATCCTGAGCATTCATTAAATCGAGCATTCCTTGAAAAATCACTCGCATTTCTTGTCCAAGTGCTTTTAATTGCTCAGTGCCCATTGAACCATCTGCCGCAGTCGTAATGAGTTCTTGTAATGAGTAGCTCTGATTTACAATGCCTGTTAGCTGTACTTCTTGCTGACCTAAAGCGTAATTGACTGCATCCATGTTGCTTTGATATTGCGATAAAGACTCGATTTCACTTTCAAGCTTTAGCAACATAACGGCACCTAAAGGGTCATCCGATGGTTTCGAAATACGCTCATTGGTCGACAATTGAACTGATGCTTTATTAAATTCTGCAGTGTTATGCTGGATATTTTTAATTGAATTAAGATGAAATTGGTGACTACTAATACGCATGACTCACTCCTAAAACATGGTTAGTAAAGTATTGAATACTTGATCAGCCGTAGTAATCACTTTGGCATTCGCGCTGTACATTTGCTGAAAATGCAGCAAATTAGCAGCTTCTTCATCTAGGTTTACGCCGCTTCGGCTATCTCGAGCAAGTACCGCATTGCTATTTAACACTTCCGAGGTTGTCGCACTGTTTTGATTTTGTTTACTTGCAATCCCCAAATCCCCAACCAACACAGAGAAGTCATCATCATTACTTTGAATAGCCGCAATAATATTGGCGACATTGGCGTTATCGCCACGCCCGCCTGCTGCAACCCAATTTCCTCCAGCATCAAACTCCCCCCCTATTAACGCTATTTTTTCTGGGGTAATTGCAGGATTAATTTCGATTGACGATAGAGGGTTTGCAACGTTGTAAGTAAATAAAGGAATACCAGCATCACCATTTAAGTCAAACCCTTCAGATAAAGCAGTATTCACATCATCGGCAAAGTCTTTGACCAAATCACTTAGTTTTTCAAGTGTTGGTTGAATAACTTGCAAGTCGGCACTAATTAAGCCACCAAACTTACCACCGACTTGGTCATTAAGTGTAAATGATTGCCCCTTTAATGACGTGCTAACCTCAGTTCCCGCAACTGACACTGTTGCAGCAGAAGTACCAATAACTAAAGGCGCGCCACTTAGAGTACTAATATCAAGGCTGCCATCATCACGTTCAGTGATGGCAATGCCTATTTGCGATGATAGCTCTGTTATTAATTGTTCGCGCTTGTCTTTGAGTTCTGCGGTAGGCTGCTTATTTGCTATAGCTTGCACTATATTCTGATTCACGTCCGCGATCTGTTGAGCTGTTGAACTAGTATTACTTGCTAGGTTCGTCATCTCTAGGCTCAATTTATCTATTTGTGCCGAAAGCGCGCCATTCATTTGTGCTAAGTCTTGTATCAACCCTTCAGATGAAGAAATAATTTGCTGTCTATATGCATTTGAATCAGGGCTACTTGCCGCAGCATTAAAGGCATTTGTTATCTGCCCAACAGCATCATTAAAATTTAACGAGTCTGTACCAACAATTTCTTCTACATAACCTAAATATGTTTGCTTGCTTTGATAATAAGACAAGTCAGACTGCGTGCGCCAAATATCATCATTTAAAAATGCATCGACAATACGATCGACTGAATTAACATAAACACCGCCTAACGGCGAGTTGCTCGTAGCAAAACTTGCAGCTTGACGTGAGTAGCCATCAACCGCTGCATTTGCAACATTTTGACCTGCAACCGTCATAGCGACATTAGCCGCATTTAAGCCACTCATGGCGTTACTTATCATTGACATAGCAATTACCTAATCGGAATAATATTAAGTGATTGAGCGAATGCAGGGCCACTTAAACGCTCAACAGGCGCAGGCGCTGCCTCAACTTCATTCACCTCTTTACTATGTTCAGCGACAACTTGTGCCATTTCCTTAAATTTATTTTCAACCGGTGTAAACTTTTCGCTAAATTGACGAACGATTGCCTCAGCTAAACCTAACTGGTTATTTGCAGCTAGCTCCTGAGCTGTTTGGGCATCATACATATCACGAAATTGCTGTTGCTCTTTGCTTGCAAAAAAGCCATTTTGTGATGACACGGCCTCGGTTGCAGCATGCATGTTTTTCAAAACCAACTGCAAGAAAATAGCTTCAAATTGCTCCGCAGCCTTTTGAATTCCTTCCTCTTGCGTATTATTAGCTATAAGCTGCTGAACTTGACCAGGATCGATAGCAAGCGATTGTAAGGTATTAAAATCCGGCTTGGTTAACTCAATAGTCACTGTATTGACCCCTTATTAAATCACGAGTAGTTCAGCTTCTAAGGCTCCAGCCTTATCAAGCGCAATTAGAATTGACATTAACTCACTCGGTGTAGCACCAAGCGCATTAATTGCTTTTACAATTTCATCCAGCGAAGTCCCTGTCGGCATCAGTAACATACCATTGTGTTGCTCCTGCACATCGATATTACTCGATTGCAATGGCATCGTTCTGCCATTCGAAAATGCGTTAGGCTGTGAAGCCCCTTCCATTTCAGTTATCGTAATGGTCAAGTTGCCATGACTTACCGCAGCTTGGTTCACTTTTACCAACTCGTTCATCACGACCGTACCAGTACGACTATTAAAAATAACACGTGGCTGTTTAGAGCCTTGTTCTACACGAATGTCTTGAAGCATTGACATGAAAGTGTTGCGGCTATCAGGCTCGATTGGCGCACTGACTTTTAAACGCCCCCAGTTTTCAGCACTTGCAACCGATGGCCCAAAAACTTTATTGATCGCTTTAACAATGTTTCGAGCGGTTTGGTAATTGGGTTCTTTTAAATTCAAAATTACATCAGGTTGCAACTTGAACATATCAGCCGTGTTACGTTCAATGATCGCACCGTCAGGAATAATCCCCGACGTGGGGACGTTTACTGTGACAGATGAACCATTACGGCCACTGGCATTCGTACCACCTACAACAAGGTTACCTTGCGCCAGTGCATATACTTTGCCATCAATGCCCTTTAAAGGAGTAAGCATTAAACTCCCCCCATGAAGGCTTTTGGCGTCCCCTAAAGAGTTAACCGTTACATCAATTGCTTGGCCAGGGTTGGCCATAGGAGGAAGTGTTGCATGCACAGCAACCGCTGCGATATTCTTCGATTTAGGCAGACGGCTTTCATCCATTGTGACGCCGAACTGTTTAAGCATATTATTCAAAGATTGCGCAGAAAACTTTACTTGTGCCTTATCGCCTGAGCCAGCTAGACCAACCACTAAGCCGTAGCCTACAAGCTGATTGTCTCTTACTCCTAATACATCAACCAGCTCAAGAAGCTGGCGTGAAGACGGCTCTGCTCGAACTGGCGTAAAGCAACTACTAAGAACAAGCAATAGTAAAAGTATCTGTTTCATATCTACGCTCTAAAATGGGTTTAAATAACGGCTAAATAAAGAAGTAAACCAACCTGGGCTTGATGCATCGGCCAGTGTGCCGCTACCTGTATAGCTAATTTGTGCTTCGGCAACTCTTAATGATGAAATGCGGTTAGCTACGTCAATATCATCTGGGCGAACGAGGCCTTCCATTTCAATGTATTCATCACCTTGATTTAGCTGAATCTGTTTGCGTCCTTTAATCACTAATGTGCCATTTGAAAGCACATGAATAACGCGCACTGTGATTGCACCGCTTAAAAAGTTTTGCTGACTTGCGCTACTACCACCATCAAATTCAGTGCTTGAACCTATTCCTAAATTAAAATCAGCGACATTCAAGTTACCCGCTAAAGGCACCGACACATCAACATCAGTATTTTTTTCTAAGTTACTATCAGCACTTTTGCTCGACTGTGTGCGCTCATTTAAAACAACCGTTAAAATGTCACCCACTCGATAAGCACGTTTATCGGAATACAGAGAAAACATATAGCTGTCACTGTAAAGGCTACCGTTTTCATAATTTAAGCCTACTTGATACGCATCTTTAGCGACTTCATAGTCTTCGCGTGCTCTGGATTGTTTTTGAATCGGGCACTTGGGTTCACCATGAACAACTTTACATTGCACATATTGTTCATGATCGGTACTGCTACACCCTGCTAGCAGCATAACCAATAAAACAGTAGCACTTAACTTAATCATAACAATCACACATTCTGATTAATGAAACGCAACATTTCGTCAGCTGCAGATACGACCTTAGCGTTCATTTCGTACGCGCGCTGTACCGCAATCATACTTACCATTTCATCAACAACACTGACGTTCGAACCTTCAATGGTAAATTGCTGTAATTCACCAAATGCTTCTTCACCTGGCACACCTTCAATGGCTTCACCAGAGGCTGCTGTTTCACGGTAAAGGTTACCACCTAAGCTCTCTAAACCAGCAGGGTTTGCAAAATTAACCGTTAGTAACTGACCCAATTCAATTGGCTCAACGCCATTATCAACAACTGCACTCACTGTACCATCGCGACCGATGGTGACTTTAGTTGTCCCCTCTGGTAGGGCGATATTTTGCGCAAGCGGTAAGCCGTTACCATTTACCAATAAAGACTCTGAATTTAATTGGAATTGACCATTGCGCGTGTAAAGTAGCTCACCATCTGGGCTTTCAATTTGAAAAAAGCCTTGCCCTGCAATCGCAACATCTAATTGATTGCTGCTTGTCTCAAAGCTTCCTTCAGTAAATTGCTTTTGCGTACCATTAATACGCACCCCAGTTCCCACCTGAATACCCGACGGTAACTGATTCAAGTCATCTGCTTGTGCGCCTGGTTGCTTCTGTACTTGGTAGAATAGGTCTTCAAATACGGCACGGTCTTTTTTGAAACCAGCCGTGCTCACATTCGCTAAGTTGTTTGAAATTGTGGTCATACGCAAGTCTTGCGCTGCTAACCCTGTTTTACTTACCCATAATGCTGAATTCATTATTCACTCCACATCCTAACCGCGACCGCTAACCAGCTTATTACCACTGTTTGCCAGTTCATCAGCTGCTTTCATCATGTTGATATTCATTTCAAATTGGCGGCTGATATTCATTGTTTTAATCATTTCTTGAACCGCATTCACATTCGACCCTTCCAGTACACCTGTACGCAAACGAATAGCTTCATCCATGTCTAGCGGCTCAAGGTTCTCAGCACGAAATAAACCATCACGCCCTTTAACCATCACCGCACCTTCATCACCGGTACTAGCAAGTTTAATTTGTGCTTCTTCAGCGATAACACCACCACCGAGCGGAACCACATTAATGATACCGTCAGGAGCAATTTCTAACTCTGCAAAATCCCCTAACTGAATATCACCGATATTGCTTTGCACACGGCGATTGTTTACGGTTAAGAAACCATCTGCATCAATTTCAAGGTTGCCAGAGCGCGTATAAGCAGGTTCGCCATTGTCATCAATCACTTCTAAAAAACCACCATCGCTAAGAGCAACATCCAGTTTTCTGCCAGTGTCCATCATAGGACCCGCTGATAAATCGGTAGTGACTGGCAACATTTGTGCGTGATAACGAGTGCGAAACCCACTGCCTGTAACTTGCATTGATTGCGCTTGCTCTAAATCAGCTTTAAAACCTGCGGTGCTTACATTGGCTAAGTTATTGGCTGTTACTTTTAAGGCTGTATTGTTTAGTTCAGCCCCTGAGACAGCGGTATAAATTAACTTTTCCATAAGATGAAACCTTAAGTATTACTAAATAAAATTTGCATCATTTCATCAGCACTGCTGATGGTTTTCGCATTTGCCTGGTAGTTCTGTTGGAACGACATTAAGCCGACTAACTGCTCACTGATATCAACATTAGAGCCAACATACGCACCTGCGATTAATCCGCCAACTGTGCCACTATCTGGCTCACTGTATGAGGCACCTCCAGAGTCACGGGTTTCATACCAAACCGTATTATCACCCGCTTCTAAACCATTTGTGTTTGCAAACGAAGCAAGTACAACCTGCCCTTGAAGCTTAGATTCTCCGTTAGTGAATGTGGCGAAAATTTTGCCATCTTCTTCAACTGATAAACCTGAGAAAGTGCCTGCTGAATAGCCACTGGCATCATTTTCAAGAATATTAAAATTAGTACCAAACTGCGTTGTTTTTGCCATATCCAGCGTTAAAGACATTGGCGCAGCACCACCACCAACAGGGAAAGTCATGGTAATTTCACGTTGACTATAAGGGTCAAGAACGTTGTCATCTTCTTGTGCTGGCGGCGCAGGAGGCGTAAAGCCTGGATCAAGCGGTTGCATTTGCCCATCGGCATCAAAGGTAATATTAACAACACCGGCTGTGACAACATTGCCATCTACAACAACATCCTGAGTATCAGTCACAGCCCCTGCGGGGGTACCCAGTGCACTTGCTGGTAGTGGTGAACCATCCATAAAGTACATTACTTGCCATTGGTTATCAGCTGTATGATTGAAGTATTGAGTCAATACATGGCTGTTACCTTGCGAATCGAATACTTCTGTTAACTGTGAAAAGTTATACTGTGTGCCATCGGTAGGATCAAAGTTATTCGGTGCTACAGGATAAGAAATAATGTCGCTGGCTGAGCTTAAGTTGCCATGAAAATCGATTGCATCAGTTGCGACAGCTGGAATGTTCGCACCTTGTACTTTAAGGTCCGTTAACGCACCAGGGATGATCTCAGCTTCGCCAGCCGCATCAGCATCACTCACGCCATAACCTTGCAGCTTCGCCCCATTTGCATTAACAATATTAAGCTCGTTATCTAGGGTAAATTGCCCTGCTTGCGTATAAGCAATACGATTACCTTCAGAGATAGCAAAGAAACCTTGACCATCAATTGCAATATCAAGTGCGTTACCTGTTCTAACAATATCACCACCAGTTACAAAGTCTTCTTTGATATCTGAAACACGTACACCACCACGACTACCACCATTATAAACTGCAGCAAATTCTGTATTACCGGTTTTATAACCAGAAGTTGATGAGTTAGCGATATTATTACTTGTTACTTCTAACCCTGTTTGAGTGCTTTTAAGGCCGCTTAAACCTATATTAAACATAGACATAATTATTCCTCTTTAGTCTAGGCAACTTGATTAATATCGGTTAAGGCAAAATTACCTAAGCCATCAACTTGCAATAAAATATCGTCGCTGCTGCTACCCACAGAGACGCGCTCTACTTCACCATTTAGCCAAGGTGTCAGGCGTTGTGAAACACCATTGGTTGTCGAAAAAGCATTAATCGAATAGCCACCCGCATCTTGTTCATCAAATTCGAAATTCAAAGAACCCACACCACTGTATGCCAACTGTTTTTCTTCAACTAACTGGCCATTACTGTCATAAAGTTGCACAGTGACTGAATCAGCAGGTGTTGATAAGTTAACAAGACCCGACACTTTGCCCTCTTTTTCTAAAGCAACCACATCCGCTGGCACTGTCACTGTTTCACCAACTAAGTTAGTCGCTTCAAGGACTAACATACTGCTACTGTTATCTAAACTCGCGCTGGTGTTATTTTTTATACTTTGCAATGATTCAACATTTGAGAATTCAGCTAGTTGGCTAACGTATTCGGTTCCGTCCATAGGTTGTAACGGATTCTGATTACTGATCTGTGCCACCAGCAACTCTAAAAACATGGTCGACATTTCTTCTGCCGAGTTAACATTACCTGAAATACTTGAGCTTACATTGGCAGTATTGTTATTGCTTTGTGTGGTATTTGCGATATCCATGGTGCTACTGTCCTAATTTAAGAATACTTTGCTGCATGCTGTTAACACGCGACATAACATCAACGGATGTTTGATAACTACGACTTGCTGACATCATGTCTGCCATTTCTTCAAGTACATTGACGTTCGAATAAAAGACATAGCCATCATCATTGGCAAGTGGGTTGTTAGGCTCATAACGTTGCTCAACAGTACGATTAGACTCTGTCACACCCATGGTATTGACAGCAGCCGCCACATTTTGCTGATCAAAAGAGTCTTTATACATGGCAGAAAAAACCGGCTTAAGCGCCTTATACGCGCCCTCTTCGGTAGACGCCGCCGTGTCAGCATTAGCAAGGTTAGAAGCAATGGTATCTAAGCGCATGACTTGAGCACGCATTGCACTGCCGCTAATGTCATAAATAGAATTAAAAGACATTATTAATTTCCTTTGATTACTTTATGCAGGCCACTGATTTTCATGTTTAGAAAGGTCATACTGGTCTGAAAATCCATACTGTTGTTAGAGAATTTTGCCTGCTCGACATTGAGCTCTACGGTATTACCGTCACTGGATGCTTGATACGGCACACGATACATCAGCTCATTGGCAGTAATTCCCGCAAAGCCTACATCATTGTTATGCTCCATACTCGCTGCGACATCGCCCAAAATTTGCTGGTAATCCACATCTCTTGCTTTAAAATTTGGGGTATCAACATTTGCTAGGTTACTTGCGATAACCTCAGCTCTGTCTATTCTCAACTGCATAGCAAATGGGTGTACGCCTAACGCTTTATCAAATAATGCCATTGTTGCCTCAACTGACTACGTCTTGTATGCTCGTTTGCACATTTTGAATTCGGTATAAGGCTATTAACAACCTTTATGCCAAATTTTATAAGACATATTTTTCAATGAGTTACTGCAATAAATTCAATCTAAGGCACGTAAAAGCGGAAGCAATACTTCCGATACGGAATGGTGCTTTTTTCCTCTTTTTTGGAATTATTTCCTTATTATTTTCAGCTAATGTCTTAGCAAGCAATTTTCAAAAAGAGATTAAACAGTATATAAATAGCGAAATAACTCATTACTTAGGCAGCATAAACAAGCAAGGTCAGCAAAAAAAAATTGCGTTATACATTCCAGCTGCAGCAAAAGAGCTTAGCTGTGATCAGTTATCAATAAACAGGGTAAAACCCAATTCCATTCCCGCAGGTAGAATTCGTCTGACCGTCAGCTGTGCAGATCCCATTTGGCAATTTAGAGCCACCGCAAAAGTTGATCTGTGGCTCAATTTAGTCGTTGCTAAACGTGACTTACAACGCGGCGAAGTGTTAAGCAATGAGTTACTAAACTATGACTCGATTAATATTGCAAAACACGTTTACGGTATGGAAACGAGCACAAATGAATTGATTGGAATGACAGTTAAAAGAAACATCAAGCAAGGCGATTTAGTCACTCGCAGACAGCTCGAAAATAACTACCTAGTCAATAAAGAGCAGCATATAAAACTTCTCATCAGCACAAGCTCCTTTACTGCAAGTGTAAAAGCAATTGCACTTGAGGAAGGGATTAAAGGCCAAATGATCAAAGTAAAAAACCTCAGTTCCGGTAAAATTGTTGAAGGCCAAGTGATTGATAAAGGGGTTGTAAAAGCAACACTTTTATAAATTTAAAAATAAATTTAAGAAATCGATAAATTGGGTCGCTTTACAAAATTAGTAGAAATTAATTGGGGATTGATAATGAACATAAACAACAAAGGTAGCAGTAGTCATGTTGAGCAAGCTGCAAAAGTGAACAACTTTATTGATTCGGGCAGTCAAGATATCAGTAAAAAATCTCACACAGCGGCGAACAAGCAAGCAAGCGCAGAGCAAATTAGTTCACTTAGTAAAACAATCGATAATACCTTTGAAGACTTAGCGTCAAAGCCTGATGTTGACCTTGAAAAAGTAGCAAAAGTAAAAGCCGCTATTGCTAATGGTGAGCTGTCACTTGATCAAGATACATTAATCAATGCCCTACTAGAGTTTCATAAAAAATGACCATAAACAGCATTAAGCAGTTTATTGAAAGCCTACAACACGATGTACGCAAGCTTGATTCACTCATTAGTGCACTTGAACAGCAGTATGTGCTTCTAAGCGAACGAGATACAACATTACAACAGCACAACGCCAAGATGTCTGCTGTTTTACAGTCTTTAGATAAAAACCATCTAAGCCGTGATAACTATTTACAGAGTTTAGGGCTTGCACAAGGTAAAGAAGGCTTAATGATGTTAGTTGAAAAGTTGCCAAAAGAAATAAAGCTAACAACACAAACATTAATGCAGCAGTTAGTCATTAAATCAAAGCATTGTCAGGCACTTAACGAACGCTCAGGTTTATTATTAGCCAGACAAAAACAGTTACTGCACAGACTAACAGGCACACAAAGCAAAACCGCTTACCCTGAATCACCTTTTTAATTTTTATGCCTCCCCTAGCATCACATCAGTTTATTGGTGTGGTGCTTTCTATTTTAAAAAAGCTAATCTAGATTTATAAGTTAGAATTAGATGACGTTTAAATTAATATTTTCACACCTAAGTTTAATGAGATATTTACTTTTCATATTAAGCACTTTTTTATTTGGCTGCAGTTCAAGTAATAATACTTTGCATAATAATGACTTGCTCGATTCCTTCAATAAATATAAATCCCTGTGCGGCACCCCTAGAGAGCAAACTTTACTAAAAAAAGAGCTCTGGGAGGCTTTAGTGGAAGCAAGATCCATAACTGATAAAACAGCATTTGTTGATCCTCTAGCAAAATTCCCCACAGAAATTACCAAAATAATTGATACTAAAGAGTCAATTGATGATAAAGATGGGTGTTTATTAGTAAGCGGTACCAATACCAGCGGAGTCCCTCTTGATTACTACATTTCATTTAATCGAGAAGACAATCGTTGGATAATAAATAAGGTCACCGCCAAGTATTTTCTCGATGGTTCTGAGCGATACCTTGAAAAAGCGGTGTGTGATGAACAAGAAAGAATGAATTTATGGCTTGAATCAATGGAGAGTAGAGATAACTCATAACAACGAAAGTGATTAAACGAGATGAAGTTACGGAAAAGCTTTACAAAGTTTAACCCCATCGGTTAGAAGGATTAACTTGATGCATCGTACGAGATTTAAAGTACGAAAGTTAAAGTTAGGTACTTAGCCTTATTCACAATTAAGTATCGCTTTAGAGTATCGGCTCTAGCACCACTCCCTCAAATTAAGACTCTATCATGCAAATCTAAGCACCATAAAAAAAGCCGAGTATTTACATACTCGGCTGTTTACTATTCTGGCTCGTAGCCTAAATTAGGCGACAACCAACGCTCAGCTTCGGCAAGTGTCATGTTGGTACGCTTTGCGTAATCTTCAACCTGATCTTTTTGAATTTGCGCCACTGCGTAGTACTTAGCTTCAGGGTGAGAAAAATACCAACCTGATACCGCCGCCCCTGGCCACATTGCGTATGAACTTGTTAGCTTCATGCCGATACGTTGTTCGGTATCAAGTAACTGCCAGATTTTCTTCTTTTCTGTATGCTCAGGACAAGCAGGATAACCTGGCGCTGGGCGAATACCTTGGTAGTTTTCACGAATAAGCTCATCGTTCGATAGATTTTCATCTACCGCATAGCCCCAATACTCTTTACGCACTTGCTCATGCAAGTACTCAGCAAACGCCTCAGCCAAGCGATCTGCAACGGCTTTAACCATAATCTTATTGTAATCATCTTGCTTAGCATCGAAGGCATCGGCAAGATCATCTTCTTCAAGACCACCGGTTACCGCAAACGCACCAAAGTAATCTGGGATGCCTTTAGGCGCGATATAATCAGCTAAACAGTAGTTAGCAAAGTCGGTTTTTTCAGTTTGCTGACGTAAATGACACGATGTAGTTAAAAGCGTTGTACGCGACTCATCAGTGTAAATCTCAATGTCGTCCCCTACTCGGTTTGCAGGGAATAAACCAATGACACCTAGAGGTTGTAGCGCACCTGATTGCTCAAGCTCATCAAGCATTGCATTGGCATCAGCGAATAAGCTTTTAGCCTGTTCACCCACAATTTCATCTTCAAGAATACGTGGGTACTTACCAGCGATTGACCACGTCATGAAATAAGGTGTCCAGTCGATGTACTGTCTTAACGTCGCAATCGAAACATCTTTAAATTCAGTCACACCTAGCTTTTTCGGCACAGGTGGCGTGTAGTTGTCCCAATCCAGTTTTACTGCGTTGTCACGAGCACGCTGTAAAGTAACGGGTTTTGAGCGCGGCTTTTTACGCGCTTGTTGTTCACGTACTTTTTCATACTCAGCCTTGGTTTTCTCTAAAAATGCCGGCTTTAACTCTTTCGACAATAAATTAGAAACCACACCTACAGCGCGGCTGGCATTATTGACATAAACCACACCTTTATCATACTGAGGCTCAATTTTAACCGCGGTATGCGCTTTAGAGGTTGTTGCACCACCAATCAGTAGCGGTAATTCAAAACCACGACGGGTCATTTCTTTAGCAACATGCACCATTTCATCAAGTGATGGGGTAATAAGTCCTGATAAACCAATAATGTCCGCTTTTTCGTCAATGGCGGTTTGCAAAATTTTCTCTGCCGGCACCATCACTCCAAGGTCGATAACCTCGTAGTTATTACATTGCAGTACCACGCCTACAATGTTCTTACCAATGTCGTGTACGTCACCCTTAACGGTTGCCATAACCACTTTACCATTGGTTGCGCCCTCTTCTTTTTCAGCTTCAATGAAAGGGTCAAGATAGGCAACGGCGCGCTTCATAACACGAGCAGACTTAACAACCTGTGGTAAGAACATTTTACCCGCGCCGAATAGGTCTCCAACGACGTTCATGCCGTCCATAAGCGGGCCTTCGATCACTTCGATAGGCTTAGCTTTGCTCTTGCGGCACTCTTCGGTATCTTCATCGATATACTCGGTAATACCTTTTACTAGCGCATGTTCTAGGCGCTTTTCAACAGGCCAAGTACGCCATTCTAAATCTTCAACTTTTTCTGCTTGCGCCATACCTGAGTACTTTGGTGCAAGTTCAACAAGTCGTTCACCAGCACCTGGGTCGGTATTGAGGATCACATCTTCTACAGCTTTGCGCAGCTCGTCGGGAATATCATCGTAAACCGCTAATTGACCCGCATTTACAATGCCCATGTCCATACCCGCTTTAATCGCGTGGTATAAAAACACAGAGTGAATAGCCTCACGTACTGGGTTGTTACCACGGAACGAGAACGACACATTCGATACACCGCCCGACACTTTACAGTGCGGTAAGCCTTGCTTAATTCGACGCGTACCTTCAATAAACTCAACAGCGTAGTTATCGTGCTCTTCAATACCCGTTGCTACGGCAAAAATGTTCGGGTCAAAAATAATGTCTTCTGGCGGAAAGCCAATATCACCAACGAGTATTTTGTAACTACGCTGACAAATCTCGAACTTACGATCAGCAGTTTCTGCTTGCCCAGTTTCATCAAACGCCATTACAACCGCAGCAGCACCAAAGCGCTTAATTAGCTTAGCTTGGCGGATGAATGGCTCTTCACCTTCTTTAAGTGAAATTGAGTTAACAATGGCTTTGCCTTGAATACATTTTAAGCCTGCTTCAATCACGTCCCATTTCGATGAGTCGACCATGATAGGTACTTTTGAGATATCAGGCTCTGAGGCAATTAAGTTTAAAAACTTTACCATCGCCGCTTTTGAGTCCAACATGGCTTCATCCATGTTGATATCAATTACTTGCGCGCCATTTTCAACTTGTTCACGGGCAACATCGAGAGCGGTCTCGTAATCTTCTTCCATGATCAAGCGCTTAAACTTAGCCGAGCCTGTTACATTGGTACGCTCACCGACGTTAGTAAATACAGCAATTTGGTCAGTCATGTCGGTTTCCTAGTTTAAGTTACACGCTTCAAGGCCCGATAAGCGCATACGCACTTCAAGCTCAGGTAATTGGCGAGGTTTAACACCTTCAAGGCCTTTCGCAAACGCCTTAATATGAGCCGGTGTGGTGCCGCAACAACCACCTACAATATTGATAAAGCCAAACTTGCCCCAATCAATAATTTCTTTTGCCATTTCAGGGGCTTCTAAATCATATTCGCCAAACTCGTTCGGTAAACCAGCATTTGGGTGCACCGAGGTAAAGGTTTCACAAACTCGCGATAACTCTTCAACATACTGGCGTAGTAAGTCTGGGCCAAGGGCGCAGTTAAGGCCGATTGAGAGCGGTTTAATATGGCGAATTGAGTTATAAAATGCTTCGGTTGTTTGTCCTGATAAAGTACGACCAGAGGCATCGGTAATGGTGCCTGAGATCATCACAGGCAAACTACGACCAGCTTGCTCGAATGCTTCCTCTACGGCAAACGAAGCCGCTTTTGCATTAAGCGTATCAAAGATGGTTTCTATTAAAATAAGGTCAGCACCACCTTCCATTAATGCCAGTGTTGACTCAACATAGGCAGCCACCAGCTTATCAAAGTTGATATTGCGATAACCAGGGTCATTTACATCTGGAGAGATAGAGCAGGTTTTTGATGTTGGCCCAAGCACACCAGCTACATAACGCGGCTTACTTGGATCGTTTGCCTCAAACTCATCACAGACGCTGCGTGCAAGTTTCGCTGATTCGAGGTTGATTTCGCGGCTAAGGCTCGCCATATCGTAATCTTCCATCGAAATGGTCGTGGCATTAAAGGTATTTGTTTCTATGATATCGGCACCGGCTTCTAAGTAAGCACGGTGAATATCAGCAATGATTTTTGGCTGAGTTAGACTTAATAAATCGTTATTGCCTTTAATAAGTACATGCCAGTCTTTAAAGCGCTCACCGCGATAATCCTGTTCTTCTAATTTATATTCTTGGATCATGGTGCCCATCGCGCCATCGAGGATTAAAATTCGCTGTTTTAACGCCTCGGTTAATTGTTCGCGTTTATTCACTGCATTACTCGGCATAGTTGTTAGTCCTTACGTCTTGGCTAACTAAGTTAATATCATACGGTGTAGTTTGGTACACATAATAGTTTAACCAATTCGAAAACAATAAAAAGGCATGACTTTGCCACGTTTTCGACGGTTCGTTGTCTGGGTTATCGTCAGGGAAGTAATTTTCTGGCTTAGGTGCATCCGCTGATTTTTCTTGGTCACGCAAATACTCCCCTTTAAGGGTATGTGCATCGTACTCTGGATGGCCAGTAATATACACTTGGCTGCCTGATTTATTTTTAATTAAGTAGGCACCTACTCGCTCAGAACCAGCTAACACCACCAGCTCGTCGCAGGCAGTGATCTTGTCGATATCAATATGACCATAGCGAGAGTGTGGCACTAAAAAGGTATCATCAAAACCACGAGTGAGTGCTGCATGGTCAAAATAACTTTTATGGGTAAATACGCCGCTTAATTTATTTGGTTTAAGTTCGCGCTTAAGGCCATAGTGATGATATAGACCCGCATGGGCCGCCCAACACGAAAACAGCGTAGACGTAACATGCTGCTCTGCCCAATCTAAAATAACTTTTAGTTCGTCCCAGTAAGCAACTTCGTCATACTCTAAATGAGCAAGCGGCGCCCCCGTGATAATCATGGCATCGTAGTTATTATCTTTCACTTCTGAAAAATAACGATAAAACGTATCCATGTGCTGTTCAGAGTTACTGCTGGTGCGATGGGTATCTAAGCGCAACAGCTCAACATTAACTTGCAGCGGTGAGTTTGCTAACAAGCGAATAAACTGCACTTCGGTTTCAACTTTGTTTGGCATTAAGTTTAAGATGGCCAAACGCATTGGGCGGATTTCTTGCGTTTTAGCACGACTTTTTGGCATTACAAACACGTTTTCTTGACGTAACTTTGCAATGGCAGGCAATTCATCTTTTACTGTAATGGGCATAGCTGGCTCCGAGCATACTTATCTGACTGCTAATTATGAACGGATAGTTAGAAATTTCAACCTCTAGATGTTTAGATGTCCAAATGAATTTTAATTGTTTGAAAGCAAAGCCCATAAAAGCCTGTTTCGTTGACGTATACGCGACAGAGCCTCTACAATATACGCTGTTAATTTTTCCTATAAATTGAAGGCTCCTTTCATGGTGTTACCAGATAAGTTTATATTCTCGATGAGTCGAGTTTCTAAGGTTGTGCCACCTAAGCGCACTATCTTAAAAGA
>VAOY01011006.1_pt1 | contig 55645 bp, 53 predicted proteins | sample 3393881 | NCBI WGS metagenome assembly VAOY01 (sample SAMN08290430, study PRJNA428436) | hydrothermal vent metagenome | isolation source: Deep-sea hydrothermal vent chimney | place: Indian Ocean: Southwest Indian Ridge
AAACTGGTTCGTACAAACGCCAGCAGGCCAATGAGCATGGCATCGGCTACGCCGTAATAGAGCGTAATGGGAATCACGATAACGGTTAACGACTGACTAACATTGGCTATATGCATAATACGCATGCGATCATACTTATCAGCAAATACACCGGCTAAAAGTCCAAAGAACATGGCAGGTAAATAAGCGCCCATGGCCACCAATCCGGTTATAACAGATGAACCGGTAATATCAAAGATGAGCCAGATGAGTGCTATCTGGTATACTGCATCACCCATATAAGAAATGAGCTGTGCCAGCCAAAGAACGGTTATGTTACGATTCCACATAATAATTTGATAAATGCTTTTGAAAGTTAATGTCTAAAATCCTTTTCACCTTTTAAAAAACACACCTAAATTTTAGTCTTGTATTAATACTATTTATAACAAGAAAATAATTAACCAAACAGCATATAGGAGAATAAAATGGCCTACATTATTGCAGAACCTTGTGTCAGCACATGTGACACTGCCTGCGTAGAAGTATGTCCGGTGGATTGTATCCATGGACCTGAAGACAAAACAGGAGCTGGAGCCGAAGCCAAAGAACCGGATTTTGATCCCGAAGGTAAACAGCTCTACATTGACCCTGAAGAATGTATTGATTGCGGCGCTTGCGAACCGGAATGCCCGGTAGAAGCCATCTTTGAAGAAAGTGAAGTTCCTGAAGAATGGAACGAATTTATTAAAATCAATTACGATTGGTTTGGGCGCGATTATAGCGGATAATATCGCTCCTTAATTAATCATTAATCATGAAGCGGCTGTTTTTAACAGCCGTTTTTTCTCCTTTCAATTATGATGAATAAACAAGACATATTAGAGCTTTTAAAAAAAATTAAATATCCTGGTTTCAGTCGGGATATAGTATCCTTTGGCATGGTAGAGGATGTTGAGGTGGATGGGAAATCTGTTTTGGTCACGTTAAAAATATCCACTCAAAAAGACAACAAAAAACAGGCTGTCGAAGATGCGGTAAAAGACATTTTATTATCAAAGGATACAGTTGATAATGTTCAAGTTCAAATAATCGAACAAGACCAGCCAGCGCCTATTGGCCAACCTGTACCGACTGGGCCGATGCCGTTGGATAACGTGGATCATATTGTAGCTGTGGCCAGCGGAAAGGGAGGCGTTGGTAAATCAACGGTTGCCGCCAATTTGGCTGTAGCGCTGACTCAAAAAAAGTACAAAGTCGGACTACTGGATTTGGATATTTATGGCCCCTCCCTGCCAACCATATTAGGTTTCAATGAGAATCCCCGTTTAACCCAGGAAAAAAAACTGGTACCCTTGGAACGATATGGCATGAAAGTTATGTCTTTTGGGTTTATCAGCGGCAACAATACGCCCACCATTTGGCGAGGCCCCATGGTGAGCCGCATGACAGAGCAATTTTTCCAAGATGTCCTATGGGGCGAATTGGATTATTTAATTTTAGATTTACCCCCAGGGACGGGAGATGTTCAATTAACGTTGACGCAGAAGATACGTATCAGCGGAGCAATCATTGTTACAACTCCGCAAGACATAGCTCTGACAGATGTGCGTAAAGGTGCAGATATGTTCAGGAAAGTGCAAACGCCCGTCTTGGGTGTTGTGGAAAATATGTCCGGTTTGGTTATTAAAGGCCAGATTACCCATAGTACGGGCGATCAACAATTAGCTATTGCCGGATTAGAGGAAGTAGCTGTTGATGAAAAGGGCTATTTTGAGTTTCAATTGGATCTGTTTAAAAAAGGAGGCGGGTTGCAGGAAAGCAACCGGTTAGATGTCCCCTTATTGGGCGAAATTCCCATTTCACAGGAGTTAATGGCAGCAACCGATAAAGGTGAGCCTTTGGTATTGAGTGATCCGAATTCGTCAGTCTCGAAAGTATTTAAAAAAATCGCCGACAGTATTGACACAATTTTACACGATTAGTTTCAAGTGTATGCCGGACGAAGCTGTGCGTATAAAATGCCAAGCAGTTTATAAGAATGTTCAAACTCCCAATATAATGAAGGTTTTTGATCATCATATTGCTGAACTATATGAGGAACTGGATTGAATAAGGTTCGTTATACTGGACACAACAAGTTGTATATAGACAAGGTAAAAGGTAATTTCGCCCGCGATTTTTGACGGTTAACGAAAAATAATGTCAACGGAAACACTAATAGATCAAATCATTTCCAACGGAAATATCCCAAGTCATATTGCCATTATTATGGATGGTAACGGACGCTGGGCGAAAGAAAGAAGGTTGCCTCGTTTTGCCGGTCACAGTGAAGGGATTAACTCCGTTCGTGAAATTACGCGCGTCTGCGGCGAGTTGGGAGTAAAGCACCTGACCCTGTACACCTTTTCTTCTGAAAACTGGTCTCGCCCGAAAAAAGAAGTATCCGCTTTAATGCAATTATTACTGAAAACCATCCGGAAAGAAGTTTCAGAATTAGATAAAAATAATGTAAAACTGACCACTATTGGATCTCTAGAAGATTTACCGTCTGAAGCTCGTCAGGAGATCATCAACGGAATTGAACAAACTAAATCAAATACTGGACTCAATTTAATTCTAGCTTTGAGCTACGGAAGTAGGCAGGAGATTTTAAGCGCAATTAATGCAATATGTAAGGATATTGAATCCGGGCAGCTCAAAGCGGAACTTGTCTCTGAAGAAATATTTAAATCGTATTTATATACATCAAATATCCCCGACCCAGAGCTGTTGATTAGGACAGGCGGAGAAAGAAGGCTCAGTAATTTCCTGCTTTGGCAAATTGCGTATTCAGAAATATATATTACCGATGTGTATTGGCCGAGATTTAGAGATAAGGAATTATACTTGGCCATTAAGGATTATCAGGAACGCGAACGGCGCTTTGGAAAAGTAAGCGAACAACTACAGAAAGAAAATAATTAAATAATGTTAAAAAAATTTATCACCGCTATTTTTATTATCACCGCGCTATATGCCCAGCAAAATGAAGTAAAATTAGGTAAAGTAAACATCGAGGGAAATAGTCTTACTTCTGAAACTATGATTCGCTATACAGCAGGGCTCACAGAAAGTAAAGACATTGCACCAGGTGATTTTTCCAGAGCGGTAAAACGTCTTTGGCAGTTGGGTTTATTTAGTAATATTCAAATTAGAATAGACAACGAACATGAAGAAGGCATTGATATCACAATTTTTGTCGAAGAGAATTATATATTGGGTAAGATAATATATAAGGGTAATAAAAAAATAAAAGATAAAAAGTTTGATGAAGAATTAGAGCTTCGATCCGGTATGCGCATCAGGCCAAACATGATTATGTCTACCATCAATGATATGAAAGCCCTTTATGCTGAAGATGGTTATTTATTAGTTGATATAGAGAGCGAGTTAAAAGAATTATCAGATTCCAGTAACGTAAAAAAGAAACAAACACGCAATCTCGTTTTCAACATTAAAGAGAATAAGAAAGTAAAACTGCGTAAAGTCATTTTTGAGGGGAACGAACATTTTTCATCTTTTCGGCTGCGCAGGGTGCTGAAAGAAACCAAACAGCAGCGCTGGTATTTATTCTGGAGATCACACTATGATGAAAAGAAGTATGAAGAAGATAAAATAAACATTGTCAACTTTTATAGAAAAGAAGGGTATCGTGACGCGACAATTGTTTCAGATTCCATTTCTTATAATAAAAACAAAAAGTCTATGTTCATTCATATCACGCTGGTAGAAGGTCCCCTATATCACTATAGAAATTTTTCATGGGAAGGCAATTCATTATATTCGGATGATCAATTGGCTCGAGCGCTGAATCTTAAAAAAGGCGATCAATACAACGAAGAAGAATTCAATATTGCAGTTTACGAGCGAATGCATGGATTGTATATGGACAGGGGATATATCTACAGCAGCATTCAACCACGCTTCACCCCCGTTGGATTAGACTCTCTAGATATTCATTTTGAAATGACAGAAAACCATAAAGTATACATACGAAATATATATGTTCAGGGAAATGACAAAACCAGAGAAAACGTTATTCGGCGCCAATTGCACGTTTTTCCCGGAGATGTATTTAACCGGCAGTTACTACAGCGCAGCGCCCGGGAGCTCTTTATCTTAAATTATTTTAGCAATGTAATTCCCGATGTTGTTCCTGTGGATGAAGATGAGATTGACCTGGAAATTATTGTTGAAGAAAAATCATCTGATCGCGCCAATATGAATGTTGGTTATAGCGGTGTATATGGCCTTATGGGCGGAGGCGGAGTTGAGTTCTCTAATTTCAGGGGAATGGGTCAGCAGTTGTCGGTTAGCTACAATGTTGGCGCTCAACAATCATTGAATTATTACAGCAGTCAGTCGGGAGCAAAATATGAATCATTCAGTGTACGATTTGTTGACCCAATGATTTTTGACACTCCCAACCGCATTGGTTTTTCATTTTACAATTCTTTCAGAGGGGCAGCAACAGGATATGGCATTCAGTTGGACACTAAAGTGTACGGTGGATCAGTTCAATGGGGCCGTCGTTTTAAGTGGCCCGATGATTATTTCAATGGCTATTGGGTAATGAATGTATCATTGAAAAAATATGCAGGTTCTCAGGAAAATATTGATACTTATGCCGGAGGGTTAAACGAATCCAGGGGTAGAGCAATTACTCAAGTGATTTCCCGCGATAGCCGGGACAGGCAAGAATTTACCAGCAGAGGATCGCGATTTACATGGGCATCGACTGCATCCGGAGGTCTTCTGGGAGGCAATGAAGACTTTCTTAAACATGTGTTGAATTTGGAATGGTATACACCTACATTCTGGAAATTGGTATTGATGAGTTCATTAAAAATAGGCACGATTGATCCTTTAAAATCTCATGAAGAACGATCAATCGTCCCATGGGATGAGAAATTTATTATGGGCGGAAATGGTATTCCATATGGTAATATGCTAAGAGGATATCCGGAAAATTCTATCGGACCTAAATCTTCAAGTGGGAGCACAGCTTATGGGACATCCATGTTAAAATTTGTCACTGAATTACGATTTCCATTTTCTGAAAACCCCGTGATTTATGGATTATTATTTGCTGAAGCAGGTAATGTATGGGATTCAACATCAATGATAGAGCCATTCCATATGCCTCGATCAGGTCCATTGAGTTTGAAGACTTCTGCAGGGGTAGGAATACGTTTTTTCATGCCGATGATCGGAATGCTGGGATTTGATATGGGATATGGATTTGATGATAACGATGGTGACACGTTACCCGAAGGTTGGAATTATACAATAATATTTGGTCAATCATTTTAAATAACTGAATCAAGGAGTACTTGTGCGAAAAACAATCATGTATAGTATAATCATGGCAGGTTTGCTTACAACAGCATTACTTGCAGAAATAAAAATCGGCTTTGTTCAATCGGATCGCATTCGATCAGAATACGAAGAATTCAAAGATGCCGAAGCACAGCTTCAGGCTGAATTCCGAAATGTTCAAATGGAATATCAAATACAATTGATGGCCTTAGACAGCTTGAAAAACTCTTTTGAAACACAACGATTAATGAGTTCTCCTGAATGGCGCCGAGAAAAAGAACAGGAAATTGCTGAAAAAGAGCGAGGTTTGCAAATTTTTCAAGCTGAAAAAGTTGGGCCAGAAGGAGTGCTATACCAAAAACAAGCCCAGATGGAATTCGAAATTCTTTCAAAAGTAAAACGTGCAGTTGACAAAGTTGCTGCAGAGAAAGGATACGATTATATTATTGATGGGTCTGTTTCGTTGCTCTATGGTAATCCGGCTTATGATGTAACGGACGATATACTCTACGAATTACGGAAGTATAATATTTCCGAAAAAGATCAATAATATTTCCTTTGTTTTCGTTACGGGAATTGGCCGACATCACAGGAGGTAAGGTCGTGGGTAATCCGAAATTGGAAATAAATGGAGTTTCGGAAATTCAGAGGGGACGATCCGGAACAATCACCTTTTTAAGCAATCCCAAATACAAAAAGTATGTAGCGGATACTGGCGCATCTGCAATTATCACAGCCGATAAAAGTGCACTAACTAATTTTGACGGAATACTTGTTGATAATCCCCAATTAGGATTTGCTAAAGTTTTGGAATTATTTCAGGATAAACCAAAAATTGCCTGGGGAATTCATAAGTCAGCCACCATTTCAACCAACACCAATATTTCCGAACATATAAGTATTGGACCAAATTGCGTTGTTGAAGAGGGTGTAAGAATTGGAGAGAATACAGTGATTGGGGCCAATACTGTATTGGGAAGGAATGTTGTTGTGGGGGCAAATTGTAACTTACATAGCAATATTCACGTTTACCATTCATGTACAATTGGAAACGGTTGTACCATTTTTAGTGGCACGGTTATTGGCAGCGATGGATTTGGTTATGTGGAATCAGAAGGGATTCACCATAAAACACCACAGATAGGATCGGTTATCATTAGCGATAATGTAGATATTGGAGCAAACTGTACAATCGATAGAGGTACGATTGGAGATACGTTCATTGGAGAAGGAAGTAAGCTGGACAATTTGGTTCATATTGCTCACAATGTGAAAACAGGCCGGGGATGTTTGTTCGCTGGCTTTGTTGGGATTGCAGGGAGCGTTGAAATAGGAGATTATTGTATATTCGCAGGGCAATCAGGTGTTGTTCCTCACGTTAAAATAGGTGATAGAGCAGTTTTTGCAGTCAGAAGCGGAGCAACAAAATCGCTTCCGGGTGGTAAAGTTTATGCCGGGATGCCAGCCCGAGAAATAAAAGAACAAACCAAAAAAGATGCTGTTTTGTCAGAAATTGACATATTAAAAAAACGTATTTCTAAAATGGAAAATGACGCTTAAAAGTCACCGCCGACAACGGACAATTAAAAATGCTGTGTCATGTACCGGCGTAGGACTTCATACCGGCGTCGAAAGTAAAATTACATTTAAACCCGCACCCGAAAACTACGGCATACAGTTTAAAAGATCGGATATAAAAGGCAGCTCAGCTATCAAAGCGGATATTGATCATGTTGTTGATATATCCAGAGGGACGACTATTAAGCAAAATGGAGTTACGGTTCATACCGTCGAGCATGCATTAGCAGCAGTCTCTGGTTTACGAATTGATAATATTCTTATTGAATTGACCAGCAAGGAAACACCGGTATTAGACGGAAGCGCCAAAGAGTTTGTTAGAGTATTAAAACAATCCGGTCAAGTGACTCAAAATGCCGAAAGAAAAGTTCTACCCATCAGTAGAGCGGTTGCTTATTCTGATCCGATCAAAGAAATTGATATTCATGTTACACCATCAGACCGTTTTCGAGTAACCTTCATGGTAGAATATCCCCTGCCGCAGTTAGGGACTCAGTATGAAGCGATCTATAATATGGAAGAAGATTTTGCGCAAGAAGTAGCTCCGGCGCGAACATTTTGTTTTTTAAGTGAAGTTGAAATGTTGAAAGAACAGGGATTGATCAAAGGCGGCAGTCTTGAGAATGCGGTGGTGATTATTGATAAGGAAATTGCTCATGGCGAAATGGATCGTCTTCGGAATTTATTTGGTATAGAAGAAACAATTATTTCTGGAGCTAATGGAATCCTAAATGGGAAAGCATTACGTTTTAAAAATGAGCCGGTAAGACATAAAACGTTGGACTTGATAGGTGATTTGGCGTTGTTGGGCATTCCAATAAAGGGTCATGTTACTGCAGCCAGAAGTGGTCATGCCAGCAATGTGGAATTTGTAAAGTTGGTGAGACAAGAATATGCCGACTATTTTTCAAAACAAAATATTTGATCAACGAGGGAAATAAATATGTTGTCTATTGATGAGATCATGAAGCTCATACCCCACCGATATCCATTCATTTTGATTGACAGAATTATTGAATTGGTTCCCGGAAAGCGTTGTACAGCATTAAAAAACGTAACGATAAATGAACCCTATTTTCAGGGTCATTTCCCAGGGCAACCAGTAATGCCCGGCGTTCTTATATTAGAATCGATGGCACAAGCAGGTGCATTTTTAGTCCTTAATTCGGTTGAAGACCCCATGAAAAAGAATATGTGGTTTTCTGCAGTAGAAAAATCAAAATTTAGAAAACCGATTATTCCAGGAGATCAAGTTCGCATCGAAATGGAATTGATTAAAATTCGCATGAATGCTGTAAAGCTGAGTGGAGTGGCTTACGTAGGAGATACAAAAGTCGCCGAGGGTATTATTATGGCCAATATTGTTGATCGAGTCGGAGTATAACCATCTCAACAAATATACATCCTACTGCCTTGGTGTCATCCAAGGCAAAGCTAGGCGCTAATGTTTCAGTTGGGGCATTTAGCATTATTGAGGAAAATGTTTGCATAGGTGACAATACAAGTATTGGTAATCACACAACCATAAAAGCCGAAACAACAATAGGAGATAATGGGAAAATTTTTCACAATTGTTCCATTGGTGAAATTCCACAAGATTTAAAATTCTCCGGTGAAAAAACTGCCACTCATATTGGAAATAATGTAATAATAAGAGAATCAGTAACTGTTAATCGCGGAACATCTGCAAGAGGAACAACAGAAATTGGTAATGACGTATTGTTAATGGCGTGTACGCACGTTGCCCATGATTGTGTAGTGGGAAATAATGTCGTCATGGCCAATTTGGCAACGCTGGGTGGCCATGTTGAATTGGGTGAGCATGTTTCGTTAGGTGGTGGTGTACTTGTACATCAATTTACTAAAATTGGAGATCACGTATTTATTGGTGGTGGATTTAGAGCGGTTCAGGATGTGCCCCCATATATTTTAGGAGCGGGTGAACCATTGAAATTTGCGGGTGTAAATCAAATTGGCCTCCGCAGACGTGGTATCGATAGTAAAACACGCAGTTTAATAAAAGAAGCGTATAGATTGTATTTCAGATCAGACGAATTAAATAGGAAAGAAGCGCTAAAAAATATTAAATCCGATTTTGAAAAGATCGATGAAATTAATGCTATAGTGAATTTTATTGAAACCAGCAAGCGTGGTATCATTTGAAATGGGGGAGGTTTTAAACGGTGGTTCGTTTTATTGTAATATTTTTTTTAGTAATCATGGTTCCCTTGTCTGGTCAATGGCTCTCATTTGATCTTTCTGAGGCAAACAGCAATAATTTTTTAAAACAAACTGAACCGATTATAAGATCAAGTGTTTTATCACTTGGACAACCTGCGCTTATGGATTTATCAGAAACCAAACGGTTTGGGATTGCCATATCGTTTCCTTTAGGCTGGGATGTGACAAATACATCAATACAAACAAATCCGCACGTTTTTCTACCGATTGCTGAGGGACAAATACTCGTCACAAATAATTTAGTTTTAAAAGGGAAAATGAATTTGCTGTCACCAAAAAATGAATCAGTTAATGCAGCAGGTTATGGGATGGAATACCATGAACAAACCTGGGCGACTTCAGTTAGTCTGGGGTGGCTGGAGGGGCCGACACATCTAAGAGTGAGATCGATCGATTTCAATATTTTATGGAGAAGAACTCTTTCTGAAATTCCGATTAACTTTGGGATTGGTCATAATAATTATCGTGCTAGTTTTCGCAATTTTGATAATGAAAAAATTCCATCTAGGCGTGAAAATGCTTTCACATATTTCATTTTGGGAACAAGACATCATTTAAAAATGTTTGATATCAATATTCAAACACAAATACATTCTAAATTCATTCAAATTAACCTCCAGCTTTTGAGGTCATTTTTCTAATGTCAAAACGTCTATCTATACTTGGGTCAACCGGTTCTATTGGTGAAAACACACTCAAAGTGTGTCAAAATCTTGGTGATGAAATAGAAATTGTGTATCTCACAGCCAATAAAAATGCTGATAAACTTATTGAACAGGCAAAAGTGTTTCATCCAAAAGCAGTAGTTATTATTAAAGATTCGTTAGTTGAATATGTTAAAGAAAACATTCCTGAATCGATTGATGTTTTGGTAGGACGAATTGGATTGCTAGAAATTGCCGGAAGAAACGACATTGATATTGTAATGAACGGTTTGGTTGGCAGCGCTGGAATGGAACCGACCATCCGCTCTCTTGATGCCGGGGTTAATGTAGCATTAAGCAATAAAGAAAGTCTGGTTATGGCTGGTTCTGTAATAGAAACTATAAAAGCAAAAACAGGTGCTAAAATATTCCCTGTTGATAGCGAGCACTCTGCTATTTGGCAGTGCTTAACCGGAGAAGATTTATCCGATGTTAGAAAAATCATATTGACGGGAAGTGGCGGACCATTCAGAACAAGAGATATCAATACATTTTCTGAAATTACTCCCAAAGAAGCTCTTAATCATCCAAACTGGGACATGGGAAAAAAAATCACTATCGATTCGGCAACAATGATGAACAAAGGGCTTGAAGTGATAGAAGCAAAATGGCTATTCGGCTTAGAAGCAAATCAAATAGATATTGTCATCCATCCTCAATCCATCATTCATTCCATGGTTGAATTATTAGATGGATCAGTAAAAGCACAATTAGGTGTACCCGATATGAAAATACCAATTCAATATTCATTGTCATATCCGCGGCATGTAGAAGCCAACTGGGAGGCACTTGATCTTGTAAAGATAAATAATCTTACATTTGAAGCACCAGATTTTGATAAGTTTCCCTGTATAAAATTGGCATATGATGCACTGGAAAGCGGCGGGTCGACACCGGCCGTTCTGAATGTTGCCAACGAACATGCCGTATATAAATTTTTAAATGGCCGTATTAAGTTTACTGATATTCCAAAAGTAATAGAAAAAGCATGTGCCGTTCATCAATGGATAGCAGAACCCACTTTGAATGAAATATTAGATTTGGAACTCTGGACAACGGATTTTGTTAATGAATTTAATTAATTAATTGAGGTAATTATTTCTGATGACTACACTTTGGGCTACAATTGTTGTTTTAGGTGTTCTTGTAACTGTACATGAGCTTGGACATTTCTTAGCTGCTCGTTCTGTTGGGATACGAGTGGATCGTTTTTCTATTGGTTTTCCGCCAAGATTGGTTACGTTTACTTCAATCGATAACGGGTGGCTGTTCAGGGTTTATTTTTATCATTTAAGTGAAGATAGAAAACTTACCTGGGGACCGGTTATTGAAAAAACAATCAATATAACCGGCAAAACAGGAAGCAAAACAGAATATTGTTTAGCCCTTATTCCTCTAGGCGGCTATGTGAAAATGGCAGGAACAATCGATGAAAGTTTGGATGATAATATTACCCATGCAGACGACGAACTTATGAGCAAATCTCCCCTCGCTCAAGCTTGGGTCATGAGCGCAGGTGTGATTATGAATATCTTGTTGGCTTTTGTTTTATTCGCCGGCGTTGCCAAATACACAGGTATTCCTGAATTTACCAATGAACCCGTTATCGCTCAATTGGTTCCTGATATGCCGGCGGAGGCTATAGGATTACAGGTGGGTGACCGTATTTTATCGGTGAATGGTGAGGGGATAGAAACATGGACTGATCTTTCTTCAAAGATTCATACGATGCCAAATACGGAAATTTCATTAACAATCGAAAGAGATGTAAAACAATTTGATATTGATGTGAAAACAAAATACCAAGTCGCTGTGATTGATGGGAAGATAGATACGCTTGGAGCAATAGGAATTAAACCTAAATATAATTTTAAACCGATAGGGTTTGTTGAAGCAATCCAAACCGGAACCATTGCAACTGTTAATGGATTTGGATTGATTGTTATGTCGCTATCAATGTTGGCAAGCGGAGATGCATCTTTGAAAGATCTCGGCGGTCCCATTATGATTGCTCAATTAGCGGGTGAAACGGCAAAAGCCGGTTGGACAAAACTCTTAACGTTTATGGCTCTAATAAGCTGTAATCTAGCATTTATTAATATTTTACCAATCCCCGGATTGGATGGCGGCCACATTCTAATTATAATCATAGAGGGAATCATGCGCCGAAAACTTTCTATAAAGACCAGAATAGTTATTCAACAAGTTGGTATGGCATTTTTACTCTTACTTGTCGTTACAGTAATTGTAAATGATATTGGGCGACTTATTGCTCAGTAATTTCCTTTAGTTTCAACCGCATAGAACCAAACTTCATTTTAATCTGTATTTGTACCGGCAGACGTTTTTCGTCATTACTGAACCATATTTGCATATCACCTTTATTTTTCAAAAGCGCTTTCCCTTTACGATAAGGTCGGACAATAATACACGAAAACGTTCCTGCTTCAGCGATGATGTCTTCTATTCCGGTTACAGATAATTTAAACAGAGTCGTGTTTTTATTTTCAAATGATTTGTATTCTAACACTTGGCCAATTTCTAAAGGTACAGATCTTAAATAATAAAACAATGAATACGGATCACGAACCACATCATGAATTTTTATTGTGTCCGAATTAATGACCGCAAGTGAATCTTTATAATAAATCGTTGTCGAGATTTTTTTACGATATTTCCCTTCTCTGATTGTTTTAATTAGTTGATGAGTATAGAGATCTTCCTTATCCATCCAAATATCGATTTGATCTCTGATTTTGAATATAGGATCAAATGTTAAATTTGTTTTTGCCGTAAACCGAGCGTGGAATACTCCATTTCCGTTGATTGAATCATGGGCTAATACCTCCAGAAAGGCCTTCCCTGATGGAATAATATTGAATTTTACATTATAAACTAATTTTTCTCCAACCTTAAATGGAAAATCTTGTCCGAGTGAAATAGTAACTATAGAAATTATTAAATATATAATTTTCATTTTTTTATCTTATTTGGATGAGTTCGCCATGATCTAGTTTAAACACAACAGAGCTCTGATTACCCTCTAAATTTCCACCATCTATTAATAAATCAATGTCATGTCCAAATATATTAATAATTATATCCGGATCATTCAACGGAAAAGCGCCATGTTTATTTACACTGGTTGTTGTGATAGGGTTCGTATACATTGATGAAAGTGTATTGCAGAATTTATGATGAGGGATTCTTACTCCAAGAGTATTATCTTTTCCTAAAATCAACGGACTAACGATTCCTTCTTTTACGGGAAAAATCACAGTCGTATTTCCGCCAAGTTTGTCTTCAATTTGTTCCTTTTCTTCAGCGGAAATGTTTGCCCATGAAAGAGCTGTTTTTTTATCAGGAGTCAAGACGCTGATTGATTGTCGGCGACCTTTAATTTTGTTTAATTTTTTTATTGCAGTATCGTTTTTAGCATCAACGCCAAAACCGTAAATTGTGTCTGTTGGGTAAACAATAACCCCACCACTCTTCAGAATATCAAATGCTTTCATAGCTGCATCAGTGGATTCAATATGAATAATATTCATTTTGAAATAGGTGGTTTTGATTTCCAGCGCCTGTGAAACCAGAAATATTGTTCAGGAAACTGACGAATTTTTTCCTCCAATAAATCTGTGAATGCCTGCGTGATGGATTCAACTGTTGGCATGCCATTTGGTATGACAGGTTGAATATGGATTGTATACCGCTCATTTTTCCCATGATGACACGATATAAATAACACAGGTGATTGTGTCTCTAAATGAAAACGCGCAACGCCTTTAGGAGTAGAAGCCGGTTTATTAAAGAAGTTCACAAATACTCCACGGGATTTAGAATCTTGATCGCTACCAAGAATTAATATTTTTTTTTCTTCAAGAATTCGATACATATTTTTTAAGGAAGATTTACGGTATATAATGGCCATACCGGTTTTTTCTCTGTGATTTCTGAAAAATAAATCGGCGCCTCGATTTCCTTGGCGTTGAGCTACGGCAAAGCACTCATATCCAGTATATCCTAACCACGAACTCATTATTTCCCATTTTCCGAAATGACCGGTGGCGAGAATAACACCATTTCCTTTTTTAATAGCATCGTCCAGTAAATCCTTCCCTTCAATATCAATGTTAGCAAATCGATACGATTTTGGTAATGCCAGAAACTGCAAGAAAGATTTTGCAAAAAAAGCATAAGTGTTTTTCAATATCTTGTTTTGGGATTGACTACGTTTGTTTGGAAAGGCGATAGCAATATTTTTTGATGAATCTTTTTTCCTTAACGCGAGTAAATAATAAACAAAACAAGCAATTCGTAACCCCAGGCGGTCGCGTTCCGTCTCAGACAGACTGCGTAACCAACTTGAAAATAGAATTAAGGCGTAATATGATATTTTATGATGAAAGCGCATTTGTACGTAAAATGTCCTGCAATATTACTAAATATAAAATAATTTCTCGGGTGACAATATTAAAATTAACACTGATTTGAAATAACATTATGAAAATGCGAATATTAATATTTCTATATTTATGTATATCAACTGTTTCAGCTGAAACGATTGTTTATCGAGTTCCCATACAAGGGACAATTGATTTAGGCCTTCCCCCCTATATCGTACGGGCGATTGCGTCAGCGGAAGAGGCTGGAGCAAAGGCCATCATTTTTGATATAGATACGTTTGGCGGACGCGTGGATGCTGCCACGCAAATCAAGGACGCCATACTTGATTCAAAAGTTTTGACAGTTGCCTTCATCAATCGTAGGGCTATTTCTGCAGGAGCATTAATATCGCTGTCCTGTGAAAAAATTTATATGACAGGCGGAGGCACTATCGGGGCGGCAACAGCTGTGGATATGCAAGGAAAGAAAGCCTCTGAAAAAGTCATCAGCTATATGCGGGAAGAGATGGCATCAACGGCAGAAAAACGTGGCCGTAATACGGATATCGCAAAAGGCATGGTCGATGAAGAATTAACATTTACTCATTTAGTTATTAATGGTGACTCCATTGAAGTGACTGACCTTGAAGGCCGCAAGGAAGGTAAGTTGATAACGCTCACAACAGAATCTGCTATTAAATACGAAATGGCTGATGGAGAAAAAGAAACAATAGACGATGTATTGGCAGAATTAGGACTGTCTCATGCTTCAATTCGCTCTGCTAAAGAAAACTGGTCTGAAAATTTTGTACGATTTTTAACCAATCCGGTTGTAGCCTCCCTTTTGACCACGTTTGGATTTCTTGGAATATTATTTGAATTGCAAAGTCCGGGATGGGGACTTCCGGGAACTTTTGGCGCTATTTGCTTAGCCCTATCCTTAGGGGCATCATATATTGCACAATTAGCCACAATGACTGACTTATTAATTATTTTGGTTGGTGCCGCGTTATTGATGGTTGAAATATTTTTAATACCGGGTTTTGGTATTGCAGGAATATCCGGCATAGGTATAATAATTTGGGGGTTTTATGAATTACTCTTGCCTGATGTGCCTGTAGGTCAGGAAATTCAGACCATGGCTTTAACCGGATTAACCATTGGAATATTAGGTGGAATCATCGGTATGGTGTTTTTATTTAAACTTATGACCAAAACAGACTTTTGGAAAAAATTAAGTTCACCTACTGCGCAACTAAAGGAAAAAGGTTATAATTCATCAATTGGACTTGAGACTCTCCTAGGTGAAGAAGGCGTCGCTGATACAGATCTTCGTCCTTCCGGCTGGGTTCAGGTGGGTGAAAAACGAATTTTTGTAGTTACCGAAGGATCGTATATCGATAAAAATGAAACCATTAAAATTATGACAGTAGACGGGAACAGGGTTGTCGTCAGAAAAATTAATCAAGAATAAGGAATGAAAATATGGAAATAGCATCTATTGTTTTATTAGGCTTTTTACTACTTTTTGTAGTACTGTTTTTCTATTTTGTCCCCTTGGGGTTATGGGTACAGTCTATAGTAAGCTTGGGTATAGGACCCATTTCGATCATAGATCTTATCCGCATGAGATTGAGAAAAATTCCTCCACGATTAATTGTGGATGGTGTAATCAATCTTAACAAAGCAGGACTACAAACTATTACTACAGATATGCTGGAAACGCATTTCCTCGCGGGAGGGCATGTCCAAAACATTGTGGTAGCACTCATTGCTGCAGCAAAAGCAAATATTCCATTAACATTCGAAACAACCACTGCGATTGACTTGGCAGGTCGGGATGTACAGACGGCTGTTGCGACGAGTGTTTATCCAAAAGTGATTGATGCGCCAAAAGAGGGTTTTTTGTCTGCTGTAGCGAGAGACGGCATTGAATTGAAAGCACGTGCGCGCGTGACCGTAAGAACCAACATCCCCGGTTTGATTGGTGGAGCTACCGATGAAACAATCATTGCAAGAGTGGGAGAAGGAATTGTAAGTGCAATCGGTTCTTCCAATAATTACACCGCTGTGCTGGAAAATCCAGATCAAATTTCCAAGGCGGTGTTACACAAAGGGTTGGATGCCGGAACAGCCTATGAAATTTTATCCATTGATATTGCAGATCTTGATGTAGGTAAGAATATCGGCGCTAGCCTGCAAGCCGATCAAGCAGAAGCTGATTTACGGGTGGCTCAAGCAAGGGCAGAAACCCGCAGAGCAATGGCTGTAGCTGAAGAACAGGAAATGAAAGCTCGCACACAGGAAATGCAAGCCAAGGTAGTGGAAGCAGAAGCAGAAGTGCCAAAAGCAATGGCGCAAGCGTTCAGGGAAGGCAACTTGGGGATCTTCGATTATTACAATATGCAAAATATCAAAGCAGATACGGGGATGAGACAATCCATATCCGATATAGGTGAAGGAGAAACCAAAACATTTGAGGATGATGATTAATGGAAGACTTCGGCTATTGGATATTTCTGCTGATATTATATTTGCTTTCAGCCATTATGAAGAAAAGAAAGCAAAAAGCAGCATATACCAAAATGGAAGAAGTAGAAAAAGTAGAAGAGGCAAATGATTGGAAAGCACCTGAGTTTATAAAGGGACTCTTTTCTGATTTTGCTGAATCAGAAGATGTAAAAGAAGAGGAAATCCTCACGCCTGTTATTGATACGGTAGATTACAAAGATGAAATAGATACGAGCCTGGAATACGAAAGTGAAGTTCCATTAGAAAAAATTCATCTTACCCATAAGGATTTATCATCAATAAGGGATCGTAGACAGGTTGGGACAATCAAGCATAAATTGCTTGGTAAAGAAACAATAAAAACAACGTTTTTTAAAAAACAGCAGGATGTGAAAATGGCTGTGATTTACAAAGAAATATTAGATAAGCCGCGGGCATTAAGAAAGCGGATCCGTTAGGTTATTTTCTGGAAAACACCTGTAATTTCTTTTTTTAGATCGTCTTCTGTTCCGTCATTATGGATAACAAAATCGGCTAGCCCGGTTTTTACTTCTTCAGACCATTGAAATTCCATTCGCTGAAGAATTTGTTGCCTGGTCAGCGTTCCTCTGGATGTAGACCGCACCATCCTGTTTTTCAACATTGCAGTTATGACGATCACATAATCCAGATGTTGATCATACCCTGATTCAAAAATCATTGCACCATCTACGATGAATATAGAATGCTTTTTCTTCTTTAGTATTTTTTGAAAATGTTCATCGATCAAGTCGTATATGTATGGATGAACGACTGAATTCAGACGTATTTGGTGATCTTCATCTTGAAAAGCAATACGAGCCAGTTTCTCTTTAGAAATTGTATTGTCAGGGCCCATAATATCGGTCCCAAATTCAGCATTCAATTCATTTTGAACAATGGGATTACCGGTCAATAATTTTTTAGCTTCTGTATCGGCATCAAAAATGTAGGCACCCATTTCTTTCAAAAATGCGCTGGCTGTACTTTTCCCGCACCCGATGCCGCCTGTAAGTCCAACTTTTAGCATATCAACTTAAACTGTTTAAAATCCGTTGTGTAATCTCTGAAATTTTCCCTACGCCATCTATGCTTTGTAATAGATTTCTCCGGGAATAAAATTCTAATAGTGGAGCTGTTTGTTTTCTGTAAACATCGAGCCTTTGTTTAATTACATCTGAAGTATCATCTGTCCTGCCTGAATTTTTACCACGTAAAACCAGTCGTTGGATTAATTCTTTTTCATCTGCATCCAGGCTGATAACAGCATTAATTGGTCGCTGTAGATTTTGAAGGATGAGTTCCAATCCTTCAGCTTGCGGAATGGTTCTTGGAAATCCGTCAAGGCAGTATCCGTTTTTACAATCGTTTTGGTTTAAACGAATAGACATTATATCCAATAAAACGTTATCCGGAACCAATTTACCTTTATCGATGAATTGTTTTGCCGTATGACCGACTAGTGAATTTTGAGATATTTCTTCACGAAGAATCTCTCCCGTGGATAAATGCAAAATGCCAAAATGATCACAAATTCGTTTTGCTTGAGTACCTTTACCAACGCCGGGCGGGCCAATAAATATTAAACGCATAAGAATAACCTATATGAATAATAAGGATTTGTTTAGTAGTTGTGCAAGATTAGTGTTTAAAAAAAAGGAGATAAATAATTCTTAACGCCCGATTCTGTCGACATTTGCCTAATAAATAGAAAATCAATAGTTATTTCGAATAATTACAGAACTGACCGAGCTCCCAACGGCCTAGCATCAGAAGAATTCTCTTTTCAATATCCAATTTTATTTCCTGTTCAAAGCGAGTAAGCCAAGTGAAATGGAATTCATTTTAGTTCGCCTGGAATCAGACCGGGATAAAAGAACGACTGGGCATTTTGCGCCCATAATAAGACCGCCACCCTTTGCGCCTCCAACGAGCATAAGTGCTTTTACCATCATATTTATGGACGTAATAGTTGGGCCGATAAAAATATCAGCCTTTCCAGCTATGTTTGATTTGATAGATTTTTTCTCTGCTGCCCTGGCTGATAATGCAACATCCAGAGCCAAAGGACCCTCTGCGATTAATCGTCTATCAGACTTGTACTTCTTAGTCATTATTTCCCACAACTTAGTAGATGGTAATTTTGGTGTGATCGTTTCTACCAATGACAAAAAAGCCACATTGGGTTGTTGAATATTTAGAGATGAAGCTAACGATAATGCATTTTCTACAATGGCCGGTACAGTCTTCTCGTTTAATTTGATGTTTATACCACCATCAGAACATAACATAAGACGATTATAAAATGGTGTTTCGATCACTGCAACATGGGATAAAAGTTTTTCAGTGCGTAAACCATAATCTTTATTCAGGATTATTTTGATCAATAGCGCCGTATCAATGTCTCCCTTCATCAGAAGATCCGCTTTTCCCGATGCAACAGCTTCAACGGCTTCTATAGCAGCAATGGCGGGATCATCATTTACAAACACAAGCGGTTCGATTATTTCTTTTTGCTCCGTTTTAGCCAGGATATAGTGTAAATATTCTTGTTGAGGATTGACGACGGCCATTCTTGCACGTCCGTAACTTCTCATCAATTCGTGAATTTCTCGAAAGTATTTAATCATGTGTATTCCTTAATTTTAATCTCCCCGGACATGGTGCGATAAACATGTCACAGATTGCGTTTTGGAGTTGATAGATCATCGTTTTTTTTAATTGAAGCACACCTCCCCGTTATTCATCCTCATGAAATGAAGATAAAATCCCATGATGACAAAATGAATTAGCATTACATTCTTCTAACTTTTTTTTAAGAATGTTATAGTGTTCCATCTCCATTTTAGCCAAAACGAGAAGAAACTTTTTCAAATCAGGGTCCACTATTTTATTGGCTGAATTTTTATAAAAGAAATAAGCATCTTTTTCTTCAGTAATGGCAAAATTCAAGATGTCTTCAATGGTGTCAAATTGATTTGGATTGTTTGTTCTCATAGTGATTGCCTTTTATGAGGATGATATTGGATAAGCGAGTGAAATTCCAATTTCAAGGGCTTTTTTATTAATGGGTAAAAGATGATGATGCCTTTTTGGTAAAACTTTTTTAAGCCCTTCCATGATCGATTCAGGTTTCAATATAGGATTCAGCCCTAAAAATGTACCCAGGACAATCATATTCATCACTTTTTTTTGTCCCATATTACGTGCTTCTATGTTTGCCGGAATATTTACAATATCCACATCATCGCGGGTAGGCGGATTGATAATATTGTTTGATTCGTATAAAATTTGCCCATTCGTTTTAACAAATGATTCAAATTTGTCCATCGAAGGCTGGTTCAAAATAATGATTGAATCATACGCATTAATAATGGGTGAACTGATTTTTTCATCAGAAATAATGATTGTACAGTTGGCTGTTCCGCCGCGCATTTCCGGACCATAGCTCGGCATCCAGGAAACATCTTTTCCCTCGGTCATTCCTGCATAAGCCAGCGTCATCCCCATGGACAAAACTCCTTGTCCCCCAAAACCTGCTATGAGTGTTTCCATTTTCATGCTAATTTTTTTCCGGAACCTTAATGTCTCCAAGCGGATAGTGTTTAATAATCGTTTCGTCAATCCATTGGTTAGAAGCAAGAGGCGTCATTTTCCATCCCGCCGGACAATTGCTGACAATTTCAACAAAACTTACACCGCCTTTATGTTCAATTTGGTTTGTAAATGCTTTTTGTAACGCTTTTTTTGTTTTGCGTACTGCTTTGGCAGAGGTCACTGATTGCCGGGTGACATAATAAGCTCCGGGTAATAATGCAATCATGTCAGCAATTTTAATGGGAAAACCATGAAGGGATGCGTTTCTTCCTTCGGGAGTTGTGGAAGTAACAGAACCTTCAAGAGTTGTTGGCGCCATTTGCCCGCCGGTCATTCCATAAATCCCATTGTTAATAAAAACCATAACAATATTTTCACCCCGATTTATTGTATGAATAGTTTCCCCTGTTCCAATGGCGGCTAAATCGCCATCTCCCTGGTATGTAAAAACAATTCGATCTGGAAGTACTCGTTTTATTCCTGTGGCAACAGCTGTAGCCCGGCCGTGAGCCGCTTGCTGCATATCAACATCCAAATAATTATAGGCTAATACAGCACATCCCACAGGCGCGACACCAATGGTTTTGTCCTGAATTCCTAATTCTTGAACGATTTCCATAATGAGTCTGTGTACAACCGAATGACCACACCCCGGGCAATAGTGCATTTGCGTATCTATCAACGCAGATGGACGCTCCCAAACCATGTCCATCGTGTTTAGATGGTCACATTGAATTCCTTCTGTAAAATCTGTCATTATACTTTCTTTCTTGAAGATAATTGGTTTTGTTTTTCTTTTATTACCTCAAGAATTTCTTCCGGTTGGGGTATAATACCGCCCATACGTCCATAAAACTCTACAGGTCTTTCTCCATTAATCGCGAGCTTGACATCTTCCACCATCTGGCCGGAATTCATTTCAACCGTCAGTATAAAATCAGTATTTTTTGAAATGACGTTGAATTGACGATAGGGAAAAGGGAATAATGTAATGGGCCTCAATAACCCAACCTTTATTCCTTCTGCTCGAGCTAATTCAACGGTTTTATGGGCAATCCGAGAGACTAGTCCATAAGCGACAATAATTATATCTGCATCTTTTGTTTGAATGGATTCAAAACGTATTTCTTTTGTTTCAATCTCTCTATATTTTTTCTGAAGCTGTTGATTAATTTTTTCCATTACTTCAGGATCCAAATACAAGGATGTAATCACATGTCGTTTTCCGTTAACACGCCCGCGAGTAGCCCAAGATGAGTGATCAACTGTATGTTTTACAACATCATATTTCGGAAATTCAACTGGTTCCATCATTTGTCCCAATGCACCATCGGCAAGAATCGTTACAGGAATTCTGTAGATATCTGCTAGATCCATGCCTATATAGACATGATCAGCCATTTCCTGAACGCTGTTTGGCGCCAATACAATCATATTGTAGTCGCCATGACCGCCGCCTTTCACCGTTTGGAAATAGTCGCTCTGGGATGGTTGAATCGTACCAAGCCCCGGTCCTCCACGGACAACATTAACCAGTAAACACGGTAACTCAGCACACGCAATGTATGATATTCCTTCTTGCATCAAACTAAACCCGGGAGAACTGGTGCTGGTCATGACGCGTACACCGCAGGCGGCAGCTCCATAAACCATATTGATGGCAGCGATTTCACTTTCCGCCTGAATAAATACACCGCCTCGCTCATTTAAGTGGGCGGACATATATTCTAATAATTCAGATTGAGGAGTAATGGGATAGCCAAAATACCCCTTGATACCAGCGCGGATGGCTGCTTCGGCTAATGCTTCGTTTCCCTTCATGAGTACTTTCATAATTATAAGCGCCTAAATTTTTGAATCACTAACCATTTTTCGAGGGTCTTCAAAGACAGAAATTCTGTTTGAAGCCAATTTTTTATTTTCTCTAAATACAGTAATAATAGCCTCCGGACAAACTAAAGCACAATTTATACAACCCGTGCAAGTATCTTCTGCCAGCACCGCAAATTGATATCCCTTTTGATTTATTTGAGAGCCCAATACCAGAGAGGTTGGTGGGCATTCTTCAATACAAAGTTCACACCCTTTGCATTTTTCGATATCTATTGTTATATATCCCTTAACTTTCGCCATATTAGGGCTTCCTTTCGGAGGAAAATATAAGATCAACCGATCTTATTTTCCAATTAGCATAATAGATAATTATTGCAAGAATGTATTATTTTGAAAAAACATTCAAAGGTCAGACTAGTATACCGGCGATTGTAGCTGTCAGCCACGAAGCCAACGCACCGCCGAACATAGCTTTGAGCCCAATTTTTGCCAAGTCGGATTTCCGCTTGGGCGCAAGTGCACTGATTCCACCAATCTGAATACCGATTGATGAAAAATTTGCGAATCCGCATAGTGCATAGGTAGAAATAATTATTGATCTTTGATCTAAAACATCGTTTTGAATGTAATTCCCCAAAGTTCCATAAGCGACAAACTCGTTCAACGAAAGTTTTATTCCTAACAGATTGCCTACTTTGTCTGCCTGATCCCATGGTACACCCATTAGCCATGCCAAAGGCCTGAGAATAGTACCGAAAAATGTTTGAAGTGAACCAGGGAAGAATCCGGCATATTCTCCAGTTGCAGGAGATAATCCAGTAACATTGTATGCATAATACTGGCCGGCCAGTAGTCTCCCATCAATAATCATATCCAGCCAGTTTAATAAGGAGTCGACCACAGCGATTAAAGCAATAAACCCGATGAGCATCGCACCGACATTAACGGCCAACTTCAACCCGTCTGAAATGCCATTTGACGCCGCTTCTATTACATTCCCTCCGACTTTAATATCGGGCATTTGAGTGTCACCGGCCGTTTGTGAATGTTCAAGTTCAGGATAAATAATTTTGCCAATCACCAATGCGGCCGGCGCAGACATCACGCTTGCTGCGATGAGGTGCCCAGCGGGAACCCCCATAGCTATGTACCCGGCCAATACCCCTCCGGCGATGGTGGCAAATCCACCAACCATGATGGTCAGAAGTTCTGATTTTGTCATGGTATTTAAGAAGGGCTTTATCAGTAATGGCGCTTCAGTTTGCCCGACAAAAATATTGGCGCTGCAGGATAAGGTTTCAGCGCCGCTGGTGCCAATTGTCCAGCGCATGAACCGGCTCATAGCTACGATCACTTTTTGCATAATCCCAAGGTAGTACAGAACACTCATAAATCCGCCGAAGAAGATAATGGTCGGCAAGACCTTGAAAGCAAACTGGAACCCAAAACCGGGCCACGTCCCCATATTGGGGAAATTATTAGACCAAGGACCATAAAATGATTCATCTGCAAGGTGTGAAAAAAGAAATTTGGCTCCATAATCTGACAGGCTTAAGAAGCCAGCAATTTTATCACTGAAGGATTGAAAAATGAGTTGTCCATAAATACCGTGAGAAACTAAATAAGTCACTCCGGCAATTACAAAAAATGCACTGAGATAGCGTTGAGCCTGTTGATGAAATTTTTTCCAAGCATTAACAAATAATAAGGCCAACGAAGCAAACAGTATCCAAGAAATGAAACCTGGGATCAATGATAAAACCAAACCAACCCCGACGCTGATCATACTGAGAATCAGAGTTGATTTTATTCCACCACCGAGTTTGCTATCTATATTTTGAAGAATGTATGTCACTAGCAGTAAACCTAAAATGCCCATCCCCACATAACTCCAATAGTCTTCACGAAGAATGATGAGAGCAAATAAAAACTGCAATGAAAGTCCCCAGACAACAGGTCTTAAACGAACTTGTTTATGATGGTACGATAAAATCCAGGCGAGACCAAGAAGCGCAAGCAGACCCAGAATACTTATAAAGTTCATTATTCCTCCTCTTTTGGATTTTCATAACAGTTTCGACAGCGTGCTTCATAGAGTTCCGTCTCGCCAATGATGACTTGATTAGAATCTTTTGAAAGACGCTGGGTGTATGCAGCCGGATTTCCGCATTTTACACAAATCGCACGTAGTTTATCCAAATAATCTGCTTCACACATAATTTCCGGCATTGGTCCAAAAGGTTTGGCAAGAAAATCCTTATCCAATCCCGCAACAAGGACACGCTTTTTATCGGCAGATAGCTTCCGACAAACTGAAACTAGATTATTGCCAAAAAATTGAGCTTCGTCAATACCAACCACTTCAGCGTCTTTCGCCATCTCGAGAATTTCTTCCGCGTCATCAATTAAAAAAGAAACCAATTTCATTTGATTGTGAGAGACAATATGATCTTCACTGTATCGATTATCAATCTTGGGTTTAAATATTGCTGTTTTCATTTTGGCAATTTGTGCCCGCCTTAATCTGCGGATAAGTTCTTCGGTTTTACCGCAAAACATGGGTCCGCATATAACTTCTATCCAGCCACTATTATGAGGTGTGAGTGTCATTTTCGCTTTCTATGATTGTAATATTGATTTGATTTTTGTTCGAATAAGATCAACAGCAACTTCATTATGACCGCCTTCAGGAATAATAAGGTCTGCAAATATTTTTGTTGGTTCCACAAACTGTTCATGCATAGGACGAACGGTGTGCAAATATTGATTCATAACTGATTGAGTTGTTCTTCCGCGTTCTTTAATGTCTCTGCTTAACCGGCGTATAAAACGTATATCTTTTGGTGTTTGCACATACAATTTAATATCCATTAAATCCCGAAGTTGTTTATCCCATAAAGTCAAAATGCCCTCTACTACCACCACATGATGCGCCTCTATAGTTACATTTTTTTCTTTGCGGGCGTGAGTCTCAAAATCATAACAAGGAATGTGAACCGTTTCCCAATTTAATAATTTCGATATATTTTTATGAAGTAGATCAAAATCCATGGCATCGGGATGATCAAAATTTTGCTTGTGACGTTCTTCAATATCGATGTGTTCCAAGTTTTTATAATATGAATCAAGCTGAATAACAACAACTTCACCTGTTGAAAATTCTTTTAATATTTCACGTGCGATGGATGTTTTGCCGGATCCTGTTCCGCCGGCGATACCGATCAGGATTACCTTTTTATTCATTTAAGCTTGGATTGGTCGAAGGAGTCAGGGAGAAGTTCAGCGGATGTTGTTTCGTTGGTTATTCCGGTTTTATCTACAATGAAAATAGGAATATCTCCGCATAAGTCCCAGACAACTTGACGACACGCTCCGCATAATGAGCCTCCATTTTCTGTTGCGACTGCAAGACCCTTAAAGATGGAATGTCCTTCAGATATTGCTCTGAAAAGAGCAACCCGTTCGGCGCAGCACGTTAAACTATAACTACTGGATTCCACATTACAGCCACCGACAATACTTCCATCTTCAGTTAAAACTGAAGCTCCAACTGTATATCCAGAATAAGGCGCGTGGGCCAAAGCTCTCATTTTTTGGGCGTGTTTGATGAGTTCTTTCATATCAATACTCTTTTATTTTTATCTGTTGAAAAATGAAATTAAATCCTACTCCGGCAATAAATCCACCGATATGGGCAAACCATGCCACACCGCCGGTGGTGTTGATACCCAATGTTCCGAGACCATTTGTCAGTTGAGTCAAAAACCAGATCCCCAGTACTACGATTGCCGGAACCCTGATGGTTGTAAAGAAAATGAGAATAAATACAAATACGTGAACTTGAGCGTGGGGATAGCGCATTAAATATGCTCCTAAAACTCCAGCAATGGCGCCGCTGGCTCCAACCATTGGGATAAAAGAATCAACGTTAATAATGACTTGTGCAAGACCGGCAGCTAATCCGCATAAAATGTAAAATAAAGCGTAGCGAACATGACCAAGGGCACTTTCCACATTGTCACCAAAAATCCATAAGAACCACATATTACCAAGGATATGAAAAATGCTTCCATGGAGAAACATAGACGTGAACAGAGTAATAATATGGAACTGTGCTGGAACCAATCCAAACATATAAATAAACTGTACTTCAGCATCCCCACCAGAAGTGGCTAATATTATCTGGTAGAAATAGATGAGAATGTTTAGGGCAATGATACCATAGGTCACCACGGGGACAAGGATGCGGGGATTATCGTCTTTGTACGGAAAAAACATTATTTAATCTTAAAATTTATGTGTTTTTGGGTTTCATTTCCCGCTCGATCTTTTATCGAAATTTGCATCGTGTGATTCCCCGTCATAAGGGGATCAAGCAAATCATATGACATTGTCTGGCGAACCGGCTGATAAGCATGTAACAACCGCTTGCCATCCAAGACCATTTGCATTGCAGATTCTGCGGGCTCGATTCCGGATAGTAAGTCATCTACATCGGCTCGGAGCTGAAGAACATCTGCAACGTAATACTGGCCACCATCAGCGGGGAAAGTAGATTGAATCGATGGCGATACATTATCTTGCAAGATACATACTGCCTCCAAACTGTGCAAACCACCCGTAAGCACTTTGCGCTTTCTAGAGTTTTTAGATGGGATGTAGGTCCAACCTTCATCCCGGTCATAATAGTAAAGACTAATTTTATCCATATCAGCAACGTTGTCATTATAACGAATACCAATTCTCACCGTATCCTGGAGAGGAATATTGAAAGGCTGGAGCTGATATACGTTTGACAAGAACGTTCCGTGGGGCGGTGAAGTTGAATTTTCCACCGATTCGACCCATAGAAGTGTCGGTGAATAAAAAGTCGATTTCAATGACTGAAGCGAGCACATTTTATCTTCGGATAGTATAGTTGTAGATTCTCCAGAGACAGCTACTGAAGGTGAAAAATCGTACTTGTATATGTATTCAGTTCCAAGATTTATAGCTGTGTTGATGCTAAAAATCTCTGCAAATGATTCAGCATTCATGGCTGAAGATAAAAATACAAAAGGCTGGATTTGGAACAACGGGACATTTATTAATTCGTTATCAAACTGGAGGCGCAGCTTCGGCTCTGTGGCCCCTAGATTACCCGTTTCCACTTGGATCATAATACCCGCTTCTGTTTGGTTTATATCTATTTTGGGTTTAGCGTTATAATCAACAAAGACATTCTTAGGATGCCAATGCAAAGGAGTTGAATAAGCGCCCATCCTATTTTTAGTAATGAATTGTAACGAACGATCATGAATCATTCTATTATCAATTGTGACTAATAGACCGCCATTTTGTTTTACAACCGATTTGGGTTTAATCTGGCTATCAGCAAAACCGGAAGATGTAAATGAATAACAAGTGACACTTTTTAAAGGAATATTGATGGACTTTGATTGAATATTGAATATGATATTATATCCACGTTGATTTACGTCTTGCAGAATGAGATCAATAGGAGGATGATTAAAAATAGTTCCCGTTCCTACTGTTAAATTTCCATTAGCATCGGTTACTTTTATTAATAGCGAATGATACCCCGGCGATAATTGAAGATGGCCATTAGAATTTTTTTGCTGAACTTCTGCTCTGATTTCTTTGTCCATATGGTACAAATTATGAAAGGAGCCAAGGTTTAAACGATGCATGTTGTGATTTCGAACCAATTGCACTCTATCAGAAGTACTGTAATCCAAAAAAGTGTAGTTCAACGAATATTTTTCAATACCACTTACAATGAGTTCAATGGTTTTAATTTGATATATTTCCGTAAAGCCCTGACGCTTATCTTTTGTTTTAAGAGCAAGCCCAATTGGGCCAAAAATATTTAGTGTATCCGCTAATTCGTATTTTCCATCACGGTTTCTGAAAAATGGAATCTGAACAGGTAACATACTCCCATTAACACGAGATTCTGATTCGAGGGGAATTACAGCCAATTCTCCCATCAATGGAGATGTACGGTCATCAATTACAAATCCATTTTCCTGGGGGTTTAAAGGTTGTTCGAGGTTATTCCGAATTTCAAAGTGCAAATGGGGTCCAAATGAGTGACCGGTATCCCCGCTATAACCAATTAAGTCACCTTTTTTTAAATTAACCTCATTTAGTTCAAAATAATGGTTCAAAATGTAAGAATCGTTATTATTCTGATAGTATTTTAACAGTCCTTCGAGCTTCGGGTTAAATCTGGATAAATGAGCATAAACACTAGTATTACCGTCAGGGTGGATAATATATAAAGCCCTGCCATACCCATTGAAATTGGTAACCATTCTTGAAACGTATCCTTCTTCAATGGCAAAAACAAAAGCTCCTTCTTTCCCGTGTGTTTTGATATCCAGACCCATATGAAAATGATGATCCCTGAATTCACCAAAGTTGGACTTTAATGATTTACCGGCATCGGTAGGCCAAAGGTAACTCTGGGCTGTAAGGACAGCCAGAAAGCTGATTGTGCAGATTATTATACGATTCATATATAATGAAGGGATAGGGTCAATTTATGGCTTTAGATTGTTCTATAGAAAAGAAAAAGGCTCCGAAAGGAGCCTTTTATATTAAAGATTAACTAATTTCGTTATTCTTTGAGTTTTTGAATTTCCTTTCTGAGTTCTTCAATTTCTTTTTTCAATTTTTTATAATCATCTCCATGATCCCATTTGCGCTTTAACACCATATGTTTTTTCAAATCAGGAAGGTCGTCCGGGATAACCCCCTCAAAATTAAAACTATAACCGTCCTTCAATCGACAGCCGGGTGAACTATCATCACATTTATGCCTAAATTTTTTCATCATGCCCGTATTATGACGATCTCCCATATTACCAAACAAAGAAAAAGAATCACCGCTTGAGCCCAAAGTGACTTTGAATGAGATTTCACGGCCTTTTCGTATAACAATTATAGCCACTTTGGTTTCAGGTTTTTCTTTACGGATTGTGCGAGTTAGTTCTTGAGTATCGCTAATTCGATTATCGTCTACTCTTGAGATAATATCACCCGCTTCAATACCGGCTTTCGCTGCGGGACTGTCCTTAACGACTTCAGTCACAAGAACGCCACCGTCACCCTTCACTTTAAAATAATCACGGAGTTGATCTGTAATATCCTGAATTTGAACACCTAAATATCCACCACCTACTCGATCAAAATGAAAACCAGGTTGTTTATCATCGCTTAAGAGCATCATTTGATGATCATTGTCGTTTCCCATTAAACCAAAAATATTGACATCAATATCTAAATTTTCAAGTTCTTCCTCCAACGCTTTAAAGGCTCCTTCATCTTTTAGATTGACCTCATATACATTTTCCTTACCATCTTTTTTGATAACTAATTTTATTATTTCATTTTCAACATCTACTTTTACTTCAACATTTTTTTCATCCTGGTTCGAGTTGATGACTATTTTTTTCGTGATGATATTTTTTTCATTAGCTTGAAGAAAGCCGATAGAGAAAATAACAAGAATTGATAATAACAGTTTTTTCATGTTTTTACCTCAATTGTTAATTGAATTTACTCCTCATTTACGTTTTTAGGCCAAAGTAAGTTCCGTTTAATATCTTTAATAATTAACCATTTCACAAGTAACTTTCAGGTAACAAAATCACAAACTACAGGGAGAAATCCATGAAAAATTTTAAAATAATATTACTAATAACTATTTTAAGCACATCAAGCCTATTTGCCATTGGCGGTATTGGTTTTTATGGCGGCCAGGGGATGCTAACCATAGCTTCTTCAAAAGATATCAATTCGATTGCAACTGTGACTACCGGAGAATTCAGTAATCCGCTACAGGCCGGACTATATCTGTATATCGATGCAATCCCTTTCATTGATATTGAAGCTGATATACAAGCCACCTGGAGTGAATACGAATTTGATTTCAGCAATGCTCTTGGTGCAGTAGGACCATATAATTCTTATTGGGGAGGAGTCTCTACATATATTACGCTCCGGAAAAAAATAATTGGTTTTGGTATACCCTTATTAGGAGGAGCTAAACTCCATGCAGGCGCCGGTTACAATATGCATTCATTTGGCCCTCTCGCCAATCTGGACTTGGTTGAATCCCTAATGGGAGACTTGTCTGCTGAACCAGACTTTTCTGAAGATAAATTAATTGAATTTGTAAAGGAAAATAAAATAGATAAAACAGGGTTTCATGCTCAAGTCGGTTTGCAATTCAAACTATTAATGCTTGATTCCTTTTTGATTTATCGATTTACCTTTGGCGATTTTCAAGATATTATGGATGCAGAATCATTTGGTAGTTTAAACCTTCGCCTTGGAATTGGCATTTAAACGGATTTTAACAGATGTTTGAAAAAAGGGGCGGTTTTCTGCCCCTTTTTTATTTCAGTAAAATAATTTTTTGGGTGTCTTGAAACTGACCGCTTTCCAGTTTTATAAAATAAACCCCGCTGGCAAAACCTTCTGCATTCCAAACGATTTCATGTTCGCCCGTCTTTAACTTTTCATTAATTAGCGTATCCACTAACCGTCCGTTGATATTATAAATATCCAAATGTAGGCGACGCATATATGCATCCCCTACATTAAAACGGATGGTAGTAACGGGATTAAAAGGATTTGGATAGGGCGCAAACAGTTTGAATTCATTTGGTAAAACCTCTGGCCCAGTCCCGGCAATTTCCTCTCCAAAAATCATATCCTTGAACTCATAATTTACGTGGAGAGTCCACTGGTCATTTTTATGAGGACTAGGTGTTCCGTCTAAATAGACTAAATCACTCTGCCCTGGAGGATTAATGTTATAATCTATAATGTCCGTTCCCGTGAATTCATAAGCCGCCTGGTATGTACCATGAGAATGAATATTGTTCGGTACTGCTTTTACATCTTCTAATGTCATGGTTGAGAAATTTGAAACATAATTGGTAATATATTCCACGCGCTCACAAATGCTGGATCCGGAAATCCACGGGCCGAAATCGCCGTTATTCCACCAAGGTGCCGGTTTATTATTCCAATTTGTAAAATATCCCCAATCAGGATTAACCATTTGCGGTAGATCTTCAAATGGAATAAAACCACCCCATTCTTCGGAACCATCACCTTTATGTGGAAGACGTGGGTCAATACCATCTGTACGATCTTGAAACCGCCCGGAATGCCAGAAAGCAATGTTTTGATCCTGGTCGACAGCAAAGGCATTGAAAGACATGGGTGCAGTACTCAAGGCTTCTTCGTATTCTGCAATGTTTGTTGATTTACCGATATTATATATATAATCCGCCATGAGCATTTCACTTGACCAAAAGGTCATTTTGGATGAATACACTTGTTGTGAAGGTAAATATGCCCCAACCACCGGGCCATGTACGGTTCTATAATGTGTAAAAATTTCATCACTGGCAATCATTTTGATTGTATCCACAATTACTTCAAAATCCAGCCATTCACCATTATTCCAATAACCGTCATTGTAATTCATACTTTGGGTTGAATCAATATAAATATCAATATTATCGCTGACGCCACTGGTCCAAGTCCAGCCGATATGTTCATTATGTCCCAAAATAACTAAGAAAAGACCTGGGACCGTCATGCCGCCTACGTGGAGGGTCGGGCATTCAAGTTCCATTTCCATCGTAACTGTGGGGTTGTCATATTCGGGAGTTCCCATTTGTGGACAGCCAAGCAGAATAGCCTTCCCGCTAGAAGAAAATCCCGGTGAAACCAATGTTGCAAAACTTCCAAACTTGTTAATGAGGCCATGGTCTATTTTAAATTGTTCCATGAATGCATTGTGCTCTTCAATATCAATTACTGCTTCTTCTGGAACAACCAACCCGGAATAATTCCATGTTTGAATCACCGCCGGGGTTGTGTCTTGGATCGTTGTTTCGCACCCGGGATCATTTATCGGATAATGTTCGTTGAGCCAATCCATACCATGATTTTGTAAGTCAACCAGGCGTGAAAGCTCAGCCCCTCCGAATGCACCAAAATCTCTTACCATGTAAACAGTAAATGCAATCAAGTCTGTTACAGTATAAGGATCAAAATCCATATGTTTATATTGAATAGGCTTATACATTTCCGGATTTGTGTTCATGGAATCCACATATGTATTAATTCCAGTAAGGTATGCTAATGCACCAGATTGAACTTCTTGGGACTGTTCTGAAAACATGAAATTCAATTCTGCCTTGGTGTAGCCAGTTTTACGAATTCCCTTGTCAAAATTAAGGGCAAAACTCCCAAACCATTCACTTAAACGGCCGGTGGCAGCGCGGCGGTTCAGGTCAATTTGATACAAACGGTCATGGGCCTCGGCAAAGCCCTGACCAAAAAATAACGCGGCCTCATTATCCGCCTTGATGTGGGGTACACCGTACTCGTCTCTATCGATAATGACGATTGTGCCATCTGGGGCAATAAGATGTTTTGTCTCCCCAAAAATGAATGTTAAGAAAATCAAAATGATTAATAAATTTCGCATACTTTCCTCATATTGCCCCTGCGTTTGTTAATCGTATGATATTTAAAATTATTTTCATATTAAATAACCCCTCTTTAATTCTCCCCTGTCATAGGGGAGACAGTAAAAGGATTCCATACAAAAACCTTTCTTTTTTCCCTGTCATAGGGGAAACACAAAGGGGTCTCAAATTACGACAAACTGGTGCCGTTTTTATAATTGAAATCGTATAGTAAATCTATAGCTTTTTCGCTAAAACTATTCGTTGGGCATCTTCCCACGTTTTGCTGCTGGAAACATCCGTTGCTTTTACTTTAATAATATACATTCCAATACGAGCCGGTTTACCGTTTTTGTCTCTTCCATCCCAGGTTAACACATTCTCTTGCGCAGTGTATGTATTCCAGTAAAGCGTTGCAATGGTGCGTCCGATCACGTCGAAGATCTGGATAGAAATCAAACCATATTCGAAAGGGAGTTTGTATTTAATATAGAGCAGATCATCAAAGCCGTCTCCGTCGGGAGAAAAGGGGTTTGGCTCAAACACAGCAGATCCGTTTTTCGGTAATTCATCATAAAAGATACTGTTTTTATCTCCCGGAGTTTGTCTTGAATTATTTACAGCTACAGCCCACCTGGAAGAATCTGCTGAAAGGAATTCCGGTCGGTATTTTTCCATAGATCTGTTTTCGACAATTTTCCAGTTTTCAGTATAAATCAAAGAATCAATAACTATTCCCGTCATATCATATAAATAAAGACCATCAGCAGAATTGTTCAAATTTGGCAAACCTCTCTTCGGAATTGACCAAAGAGATTCTTCATTAAGATGACTGATAATCAGCGAATCTGCGGCAACAATCAGATAAGTTTCAGACTCTACTTCTCCAAAGGAAATTTCTTTTTTATCAAGACTGTTATCACTGATCCACCAATGATTCATGGTCAGATTGTCCATTGGAACCAGCTCAACAAATTCTGTTTGAGTTGAATCCGGGATGGGGTGGAATTCATTTAATACAACAGCTCCAAATTCATAGCTGACATAAATGCTGTCATAAGCAATATCATTCGAGGAATTCTCATCATTTTGAATAAAAAGTTGAAATTTTGTGTTATGATAACCGGAGATAAGTGGTCCATATTCCAGGGCATGTATTAGAGTATCCCCCGGTTGAATAATATGGAAATTGGAAGACCCATATTCATCCCCGTCAATTTTCAGTAAAATGGTTCCGAAAAATGGTGTTACTCCTGAATTAGTAACCATAATATATGATATAATTGATTCATTATTTTTTGGATAGAATGGATTGTGCCAAATTGAATCCGTAACAATTTTTCCATCCAAATCAAATAGAGTGACAGAGTTAGAAAATCCTGGAGTATATCCGGAAGAATCGACAGTTAAAGACCAGTTCGATTGGATATGTGAATCAAATTCCGGCCGTAGTTTTTCTGTGGAGATCTCATCCGAAATCGGCCAATTACTTGTATAATACAAAGAATCGATAATGCTACCAGTCAGATCATAGATATAAATGCCATCACCGGAATTGTTTAATGATGGCCAACCGTTATTGGGTACAATAAAATGGGCTTGTTCATTTTGAAGGGGATACAAAGATGAATCAGCAGCAAAAATGACATAGTCCCCTTTTTCTAAAATCAAATCAGGCAAAAACTTTTTCTGTTTGCTGTTATCGCTAATAGACCATGAAGATAATGTCAGGTTCTCAAAACTAACCACTTCAATAAATTCTGTTTGATCATTATTGGGCCGGGCCATGAATTCATTTAATTTTATTGTACCAAAAGGGTAGCAAATTTTCAGCGTAATAGTATCAGAATTATTAAAAGTGTTACCGTCATTTATTACATCAAGCGCCAGAAGTAATTCATGTTCACCCGAAGGGAGGGGCGGTATAATTAATGTTGATAAAAGAGTATCGCCCGAAGCAGGTATTGTGATTGATTGACTGGCCAACTCTTCTTCTTCATATTCTATATAAATATCACCGTTGAGCGGATTTTGGCCAAGGTTCACAATCGGAATTTGAATATGAATTGAATCAGTATTTTCTGGAGTATTTGGTGTACTAGTCAATCCTGAAAAATAGATTGCACCATCTATGGACCAGGGCATGACAGAATTTCGTCGTCCTGCAGAATGTCCAATAGGTTCGATTGAGGGCAGCCAATTTGAGGAATCAGAAGATATTAAATTCGGAAATATCTTTTCCATGGATTGCCCTCGACTGTAACCCCAGCGATTTGAGTAAATGAGCGAATCTATCAGTGTATTGTAAGGGTCGAAAATACGGATCGCATCGCCGTTATTATTCAATGTCGGCAACCGGGAAAGAGGAGTTAAAAAGAGACTGGAATCCGGAATTTCATTATACATAGAAGAGTCTCCACCGATAACAATGTAGTTTTCAATGTATATTGTAATATCCCCTAATAATGCAAGAGATCCTGTTAAATCAGCAATACCCCAATTGGATAAAGAAAGCGGATCAGAGCCGTGGTATATCAATTCAACAAATTCAGGTTCGCTGCTATAAGGATATGGCAGAAATTCATTGATGGTTAATAACCCTTTGGGATACCGTACTCCTAAAATAACAGAAGATTCATTATTACTTTCATCTTCGTCGCTATTCACAGAAAAGCGAACCAGTAATTCATGATCGCCGGATGAAAAAGGACCGACCGTTGCATTAAATTCAGCCGTATCGAGTTCAGCCAAATTATTGATATAAATAGATTCCAGAATATTATCTCCTTCCAGTATTTCTACATCTCCGGAAATGGTTGATCGTCCGCGGTTGGTAACATATCCGGTGATTGTCGTAGTACTATTCATTTCGATGATTGAGGGATTAATTCTCAAAGAATCAGTAATTATTTGACCGTCGATTGTAAATGGATCGACGCTGTTAATATTCCCTGGGGTTCCCAATGAATCTATACTCGGTAGCCAGTTATTGGGATTATTCGGTAATTCAATTCGAACTTTTTCCAGTGAAAAACCATCTGGCGCAATATCTGTCCAACCTAAAGAATCTTCAACTGCCCCAATATCCGAAATAAGGTAAAGTGAATCACTGGTAGAAAGCCCATTACCAATACTGGAATCATCCACTTTAATCAGCACAACACCATCCGGAATGGAATCAATATATATTCCTGAATTGAAATTATAATCACCTTCAAATATAATTCCGTAGGATTGAGGTGGAATGATTAAACCGTAACCGGAATCTAAAAGAACATCTGTCGAATACTTATCTTTTATTAGCCAGCCGGTCAAATCAACCGAGTCTGTTTCCGACAGGTTGAATATTTCTACAAATTCATTTGGTGAATCAGATCCGTCAAGATCGTACATAATTTCTGTTATACGTATTTGACCAAAAACAAAAGATATAATAAAAAGTAAAAGACACCCCTTTTTCATAAAAAATTTTAGCTATTCATTTTTTCTGCGTATTAAAATTTTTTCAATTCGATTATTAATAATTGTTCTCGTTTCTCGAATCGTATCCAGGGATTCATTAGTGAAATCCCAGCCGGAGAATGGATCTTTTATACTCCAAAAAGGTTCTACCCAAAACGAATAGAACCTTTTTGCAATTGTTTGGGGTTGGGAGTTAGTATTCCACATATTCGTAGATGGTTTTCCCATTAGGTATTTCTTGGGGTTCTCCGAATTTGAATTCATAATGAAGAGTTACTTTTTCAATAGGTAGGTTTCTATTATTGTATTGAATTATATCTTTTGATACTAAATCACCTGATTGATAAAATGATTTTTCGATCAAATTGTTTTTTTTATATTTGAAAATCATATAGCTTTTTAGGTATGTCTCGTTATCAAAAGCTGACCATTTAACCATATTGTTATTAGAATCATACTCTGTGACAATTTCACTAATTCCTGATACTCTATCAGTAAGGTTACCCTCTGAATCATATCTTCTTTCTTCTATTTGAGTATTATTAAGGCCATATTTGTAGGTAGTTCTGTGGATTCCTAAACTTTTTTCCATCCGATTTCCTTCTGAATCAAAATATGATTCTACGATAAGATTATCATTGGAATCGTATTCATACTTAGATACACTAAATCCTAATAATCCCACTTTAAGGTTTCCAATCGAATCATGTAATGACAATTCTACCTTGTTTCCTTTGGAGTCGTATTTAGAAACACCTTTCTCATTCAAAACACCATTATTATCGAAAATTGTCCATTCAACCTCTTTACCACTGGAGTTGTATTTACGAACAATTTTACTAAAACCTATCGAACTTTCAGTGAGAGAACCATCAGAATTATAATGAGATTCTTCTATTTGGTTACCCATAGAATCATATTTAAAGACATATTTACTAATTCCAAAAGGATCTTGGATTAATTTATCATTTGAATCATAAAATAATTGTTCAATTAAATTACCGTCGAAATCATATTTGTAAAAACCTTTCCCACCGAGAATCTCTTTAAACTCACCAAACTTTTCCTCATATATATAATTTAATTCCGTTCCTGTTTTAATCCCTTTATATAGATTTGTTTTATCAATTTTCTTTTGAGCAAATAGTAGTGATATTATTATCAGAAATGGAATTATCAGTAATATTGACTTTTTCATTTCACTTCTCCTTATTTTAAATCCAAACTTTTTCGGAATAACCAGAGTGGCAAAACCATCTCTATCATTCTCATATTTTATCCCAATTGAGATACTACTTCTAAAATTTTATTAAAGAAAGGTTGATAATCCAACATAAACACCGGTAGCTAAATTTATAAGTTATGATTATATGACAACCTCAATGGTTCAAAATATTTGTCGTATTTACTCCCAGTATATTCATCATATTTATTTATATATTTACTCCAATAATCATCAAATACTGATTCATCTTTTACTGTTTTACCTTTTAAATCATTTAATAATTTCTCTCCGACATTACTAACCTCACTTTCAGTAATTTTCATTTCCTTACTTAATATTAATTTCCGTTTGGAACAGTCAGGAGAAGAACATAAAATATTTTGATTAGAAGTCTCTTGAATATATTCACCTCCACATTCAACACACCTTGGTTCTGAAAGGATGAATTCATTAACGAATTCTCTAACTGGTGGAATTGGTTTGTTAGGTAACCAACACCTTCTAACACTTACCTCCCAATCAACAAGTCGGTGATTAATATTATCAATAACAAATGAATTTCGTATATCCTTTTTTATTTCTTTTCTTACAAATTTACCATTGTTTTGAGGAAAGTTCTTAATAGTCGTGTTTAAATCTCGAATTTTTGATATTAAAAATATTATGACCAAAGGAAGTATAATAATTAAGATAAGAAAAATCGTCCCACTTAATTGAACGACTCCATTATTTGTCAACCAATCAGTGAGACTTAAACTTATAATTAACCAAATTAACGATAAGATTATTTTGGGGAGATAAGCTTTTAATTGTTGAAAAAATTTATTCATTTAATGTTCAAGACATTTATTTATTATACTTTCTTAATTCCAAAATAATAGTATAGAAATACGTTTCAAATATACATTTCAAAAGCCTATGTCCGTTAATTTGAATTAAACGACATATAACTCAATCACATCCAGTTGTGTCTTGGGTTCCCATGTAATTTTCAATACAGTCTGGGTAGGGGGGGCAGAAATTATTTTGTGATATGGAAAAATACATATCAATATTAAAGAGTATATCCAGATTACATATATCATCAGAAATTGATCCACTCAGATTGTTATTGTGAATATTAAAAGAAGTCAGATTAGAAAGATTCCAGATTTCAGATGGAATTTCTCCAATGAGTTGATTTTCACCAAGTCTAAGAGATGTTAGATTAGAGAGATTTCCAATTTCATGAGGAATTTCTCCAATGAGTTGATTATCACCGAGTCTAAGAGATGTTAGATTAGAGAGATTCCCAATTTCATGAGGAATTTCTCCAGTGAGTTGATTATCACTAAGATTAAGAGATGTTAGATTAGAGAGATTACCGATTTCCGGTGGAATTTCTCCACTCAACTGATTTGAGAATAAAAGTAATATTGTTAGATTTGAAAGATTCGAGATTTCTGATGGAATTTCTCCACTCAACTGATTAGAGAATAAATGTAATATTGCTAGATTTGAAAGATTCGAGATTTCTGATGGAATTTCTCCACTCAACTGATTAGAATATAACATTAGCGATGTTAGGTTAGAAAGATTCCAGATTTCCGGTGGAATTTCTCCAGTGAGTTGATTATAATTAAGATTAAGCGATGTTAGGTTAGAAAGATTCCAGATTTCCGGTGGAATTTCTCCAGTGAGTTGATTATAATTAAGATTAAGAGATGTTAGATTAGAGAGATTACCGATTTCCGGTGGAATTTCTCCACTCAACTGATTGTAAAATAAATTCAGTTGCTTCAGATATGAAAGATTACCTATCTCCAATGGTATTACTCCTGACAAATCACACCCCCAACAAACAAACGAAGTAATTCTTCCTTCAATCCAATACTGACTCCCTAATTCTGTTGGGTCAATCCTAATATCATTATTGTCAATCAACTCTTGGAGAAATTTTATATCTTCTCCCCAATAACAAACACTGTCAATTTCAACATATCCAGAATCACATTGATTGTATAAATTCAAATTTATTGTGTCACTATCGGATGTATTCCCACTGGTATCGTAAGATCGGACAAAAAATGTATGAATCCCATTTTCTTGGGTAGATGTATTCCATTCCAAAGCATAAGGGTCAGAATCATCTGTAATCCCAGTAGTAATATTATTAACCCACAACTCAACATACTCAACTTTCTCATTATCCGTTGAAACACAGGTTATGATTACAATCTCAGAAACAATTGATCCATTTTCTGGCGATGTAATTGAAACTGTTGGAGGTTCATTGTTATCCTTTTCCTTTGGTTCATCACAAGTAGAGAACAACGACAGTCCAACTAAAATAAATAAAGATGATTTAAGAAAATGATAATTCATACAAACCTCTCTTATTTGAACAAATAACAAAAAACATTTTAATAGATAATTACAGAAAATTCAACTTTGCGTAAGGTTATTAGTTCCGCAAAGTTTATTGATTAGGCAAACTCGCAATAACCTATTTTTCAATTTTCCTGTTTATTAAAAATTCATTAATTCGAATATTAATCGTTGCTCTCGTTTCTCGAAACGCATCCAGGGATTCGTTACTGAAATCCCAGCCGGAGAAGGGATCTTCAATGCTCCAATGCAATCGTTCCACATCTCCGGGGAATGTTGGGCAAACCTTGTTGGCGTGGTCGCAGACAGTAATCACAATATCAATACCTTTATCCAGGTAAAGACCAATGGGGTCGGACGTGTGGTCGGTTATATCAATCCCCCATTCTTCCATAACTTTAATTGCCGCCGGGTGTACATGGGCGGGATGGCTGCCTGCGCTGAACACATCGAAAATATCACCGGCTTTATCCCTAAGAAGACCCTCCGCAATCTGGGAACGACATGAATTTCCTGTACAAACAAATAATACTTTACTCTTTTCCATAATATTAATATTGCTTTAAGAAGTTAGTAATATCAACAACTCTTTTAGAAGGCTATGCAAAACCTAATGTGTAAAGAAAAAAGATGAAAAATCTATCTGATTAAGGCGAAATAATGCAGTCAATAGCGGAGCTATGGACGAGTTTTTTAACGAAAAGCAGGCAGATTTTACACTTTTTAGTTTGTGCAGTAGGTTTTTTGCATAGCCTTCTTTAATGGAATCCATGTTTATTTGAGCGCTGAAACATGTAAATTTTCACATGACTGAAACAGGAAAAGAACAACTAAATCCTCTTTTTACCAATCCGTTGGAAGCCTCTCCCGGATTGACGGTGGATGATTTAAATAGATATTTATCGGCGATCCGCAGCGCAAATGAACTATCCATGACCATTGATACGATGGAAGAGGGCGTATTTTTAGGCGATGCCTTGGATGGACTAAAGAGGCTCCCGGATGAATCGATTGATCTTATCCTAACGGCACCACCGGAAAGTCCATGGAGGGATATTGGAACTCAAGGCGAACGGATGACCATCCAGGAATATTATCAATGGAGTAATCAATGGATAATGGAGAGTCACCGAGTATTGAAAAAAACAGGTTCTCTGTATTTGCTATGCGGCTGGCGTTATTCCGGAATGTATCATTCGATTTTAAGTGACTATTTTCGAGTGCAAACTCGAATTACATGGCGAAATAGAAAAACAAGAGACAGAGGTAAATCAAAAACATGGGAAAATGAACTAGGTGATATTTGGTTTGCAACCAGAACAAGTGCATTTATATTTAATAATGAGGAAAATGAAAATGAGGCAATCTCCGGGGGATTGAACGAAGTGCAAAACGTTTCTAATCTGTGGATGGAATATTATAATTCTGCCAATGAAGAATACTCTAATGATTTCCCTGAAATGTTGTTAAAGAAAATTCTAGAGATAGGCAGTTATAAATTAAGTTGGGTTGTAGATCCATTTATGCGTCAGGGCAGTGTCGGGGCAGCGGTTAAACATTTAGGCAGGCGCTTCATTGGTTTTGAAACAGATAAGGATAGTTTGTTATTAGCCATGAAACGAATTGATAATGCTTAATATGTAATTATTTAATACGTAAAACGTAAAAAGTCATTCCGACAAATCCAATAACGGGTCATTACGTAATTATCCCGAATCTGTCAGGACAGGCTGTTTTAAATAATTACTTATTATAAATCAGGAGTAAAAAATGAATTTATTTGACACGATACAAAAAAACATGTACGCAGCCATGAAAAGTAGGGAAAAGGAAAAAGTGGTTACATTGCGCACTGCATTATCCAAATTGAAAGATAAAAAAATTGAAAAAAGAGAAGAATTAAGCGAGCAAGAAGAATTACAGGTTCTCAAAACTATGGTTAACCAGCGCAATGAATCCATCGAAATGTATGAAAAAGCCGGACGTGACGAACTTATGTCTATAGAAAAAGCAGAAGTAGAAATTTTGGAAACATATTTACCTCAAATGATGAGCGCTGAAGATTTGGGAAAAATGATTGATGATATAATTGCTAAAACCGGGTCTTCATCAATGTCAGATATTGGCAAGGTCATGCCAGAGATTATGAAGCGTTCTGCCGGACGGGCTGATGGTAAGCTGGCGCAGGCTCTGGTAAGGGAAAAACTTGGTTAGGTGTTATCGGTTATTATTCCTGTATCTATTAATCGCATGAATTACAATCACCAATATTCAATCATATTTCTGTCATCACGAGGATCCGCCACTTGGCGGAGACGAAGTGATCCCCTTGGATATGTTAATTTCCCAAGATTAACGATGTATTTGCGTTTACTAACGGAAGGAGATTGCCACTCCGCCAGCTGGCGGATCGCAATGACATTATTTTCTTTCCTGTCCGCGGTAGGTAGGCGACTAACCATTTCCATTTTAATAATGAGCATCGTAACCGTGACCGCCTAACGACAATGATTCTCTTCCTCGATATTCTAGTCATTATGCTCTTTATAGCAATGGGTGCAATTGGGTTTAAACGAGGCTTGGTGGAAGAACTGGGACGTTTGATTGGGCTCATTGTTTCTTCATCTTTTGCTTGGAGTTATTATACAAAACTTTCCATTGTTGTATTAAACATAATAGATATAAATCCATGGGTGGTTATGATTTTTAGTTTTTTTCTCATTTTTGGTGTGGTTCTTTTAATAATGCGCATATTTACAAGATTTATTCATTTGCTGTTATTGTCCAAAAGCACCAAATTATTTAACAGGGGGATGGGATTTATTTTTGGTGCATTCAAAGCTGCATTGGTGGTCATGATATTCTTATGGGCTGTGGAAATCGCGCCGAACGACAAATGGTCGAAAATTATTCATGAAGAATCTTTTATTGCATCATCCTTAACAGACGCACGACATAAGCTTATTCTCGTTTTTAATTTCCAAGATCCTGTACAAAAAGGTGAGATATCCATTCAAAAATTAATGGAAACAGGAGAAAAATAATGGCTCGTATTAGCCAAGAGACCATAGACCGTATTCGACATTCAGCTGATATTTTGGATGTCATATCCCAATATGTAAATCTAAAAAAGCGAGGACGGAATTATTTTGGGCTATGCCCTTTTCACCATGAACGAACACCGTCATTCAGCGTTGCTCCTGAAAAGGAGATTTATCATTGCTTTGGTTGCGGCGCTGGTGGAAGTGTTTTCAATTTTCTCATGGAGCACGAAAATCTATCATTTGTAGAAGCGATCCAGCAATTAGGCCGTCGTTATGGTATAGATGTAGAGTTAACAGGTGATTCGGGCACGAAGCGATTGTTTACCCAATTGTACGAGATACATGAAATAGCAGCAAATCTTTATTATAAAAACCTTTTTTCCAAAAGAGGGAAAACCGCTCTAGACTATTTAACAAATAGAGGACTTTCAGAAAAAACAATTAAAGTGTTCAGGGTCGGGTTTGTCCATGAATCATGGGATTATTTAACAGAAACGGTTCGGGGAAAAGGATTTACTAGAGAAGCCATTGATAAATCCGGGTTATTTGGGAAAGGTAAGCAAGGTCCTGTGGACCGTTTTCGTTCAAGAATTATGTTTCCAATCATGAACCGTTCCAGCAAAGTGATTGCCTTTGGCGGGCGGGTATTTGAGAGCGATGATCCTGCGAAGTACATGAATTCACCGGAAACTCCACTATACCATAAAAGTGAAGTTTTTTATGGTTATAATAAAACAGCTCCGGATGTTCGTAGTGAAAATGCAGCGGTGCTCGTAGAAGGATACATGGATTTTTTACAAATGTATCAAGGGGGAATCCAAAATGTTTTAGCCGTGTCTGGAACGGCTTTTACCGAACGCCATGCGCTGCAAATTGGAAAAATTACTCAAAAAGTATATTTAACTTATGACGGCGATGAAGCAGGAAGAAAAGCTGCACTCCGTGCTGGTTATTCCTTACTGCAAAATAGTATTGAAGCACTGGTCGTCAATGTGCCGGAAAACTTAGATCCGGATGACTGGATAAGAAAGGATGGTGTTGAAAAAGTATGCGAAGGAATTTCAGGCGCATTGCCATTATTGAAATATCATTTACAAATTACAGATGCGGAAAACTTATCAGCCGTTGAACGGTCTAACTTGGTGAAAGAAATTTTGAATGAAATAGCTGAAATACGAGACGGTATCATCAGGGATGATTTATTGCAGACACTGGCGAATGATTTGAAAATAAATGAACAAGACTTAATTAGGCAATTGAAAGAGGCCGCCAGCCGGAAACGATTGCCTCCCCAAGATGAACCAACATTAACGCAAATAAACTTATTTGCAACCGTTGCTCAAAAAGCCCAGGTTGAGATATTAACAACATTAGTGTCATCATTCAGTGAAGTGAAACAAATGGTAAAAGATCATTTAGATCTCATATCCGAGCCTCTTTTGAATAAAGCGGCCTCATTATTAATTGAATATGATATTGATTCTACAGCCGTTATTCTTGAACAATTTGAAGACAAGATTGAACGGGAAAACATAGCTTCAGTATTAATGGTTGATCAAAATGTTGATGATCCCCAATCTGTTATTCAAGAATGCATAATCACTCTTAAAATGCAGCCAATCAAAGATAAAATTGAACAGACAAGGCTTAAAATTCGAGAACAGGAAGTTGCAGGGAAAGATAGCAGTGAATTAATACTGGAACATGGCGAACTTCAGAAAGAGCTTCTTTCAATTAAATGAAAATGTAGGTCATGCTTCCAGCTTGACAAAAAAAGAGGGCTAATCGATTTTTAAAACATTATTCCGACAACCAAGGATGGATGTCGTACAAGCAGGTCAAGCACCTTGTTTAACTAAAAGGTTTAAGGTTTCAAAAAAATATCCTGTTATTGGTGTAAAATGAAATACTATTATAAACGCCACTTGCCTCACATTCAGCCACTGGGTGGAATAATTTTTGTAACATTTAGGCTTGCGAATTCATTGCCTAAAAAAGTAATTGACCAACTCAAGTATGATTATAAATCATTAGTCAGATTATCAGAAAATAATAAACAACATAAAAGAATATATGATAGGAAAATTCATGAGCTAATAAATCGTTATGACAAGTACCTCCATAAAACTTCCAAAGGACCTTTTTACTTGAGAAAAACAGAAATGGCTGATTTGGTTTGTGATACTATGAAATATCACAATGGGAAAACGTACGATTTAATATCATATTGTGTTATGCCTAATCATGTCCACATTTTGTTGCAACCCTATGAAATTTCAATCGAAGAATATGTTCCAATCTCTAAAATTATGCATAATATTAAAAGTTATACAGCAAATCGTATAAATAAAATACTTGGTAGAAAAGGGCAGTTTTGGGAACATGAAAGCTTTGATCGTTATTCAAGAAGTGATAATGATACTGTAAAAATCATTAAATATATTTTAGATAATCCTGTTGAAGCTGGTTTAGTTTCAAAAAGAGAAAATTGGATATGGTCTTATGTTAAACAGGAATACGGACAGTATTTTTAATCACATTCATTTAAATCGACAACCACGGAGGATTGTCGTACACGTAGGTCAAGCTTCCAGCTTGACTGAAAACAATCTTAATCGATTGAAAGGTATTAAATCGACAACCAGGGATGGTCGTCGTACATAATATTTATCAACTTTAGATGACCAAAATGAATAAATTATATTGTTATATAAACGACTACAGGAGCATATAAACTGAAAAAGAATATTTTAATCCGGCTGTTAATTTTACTAATGCTAACATCATTATTAACAGCTCAAAACAGGACAGCTCTGAATATTGTATGCGACACTCAGGACATTCCTATATATATAGACGGCCATTTAATTGGCTATACTCCCTTATCTAGTCACGTGGATGTTATGTCCGGCTGGCATAAAGTCAGTTTTTTCCCCGATATAAGCGACTCTAATCTTGATACACGAAAAGTATCAAATGATATTTTACGATTAGGAACACAAGACGTTTTAGTTGAAACAGGTGAGGTCGTAGAAGTTACTATGGCTTATAAAAATCTTGGCCAAGATGTGGATGCGTATTATCAAAGTGTTCACTCCGGGGCGCTATTGGGTTTCAGCATGGTCATCGTTCTCCTCTCTATCCTTGTTTGGGCGTATGTTTAAAATCATATTAATATCACTATCCTTTTATGTTTTGATTGGGCAGGAACAGGATACACTTGTAAAGTATTTCCCAACGGATATTCAAAGGTCGGAAATTTTAGATAAAGAATCATCTGAAAAAGATGTAAAAGGGAAGGCGCATTTTAAATCAACATATACACCACAGGGTAAACTTATTAACGTGGAATACTTCCCCGAAAAAACGAAACAAAGTACACTATCCGGGCTGAAACTTTATTACGGCTATTGGGATCCAGGAAGACGAGACCTAGCGGATGGTTTAACCCGAGATCAATTGGATGGCAGGGAATATTATGAGGTAAGATTTAACCGCAGTGGCCGAATCAAAACGGTCACATTATTTAATAATCAGAAACAAAAATTATGGTCTTATAATTTCATCTGGAATAAATTTGGAACACGGTCTAAATACGAAGTAGAATTTCACGTTCGGGAACCATTGACTCGCTACGATGAATTTTTGTTTACGCATGATTTGAGTGAAATGCGACGGACTTGGAGGTTGGGGATAGAAGAGAGGGAAGATGGTCGCCCCCATACAGTGATTATTAAAGATGAACTGGATCAGGTATACTATTTTTATAAATTTCAATATATAGATGGAGAGAAAAAGAGTCACACAAAAGAAATAATCATTTCTGAATATTTTCGGGACGATTCTTCTAAAGTGGGTATGCATAAGCTGTATTATAATAATAGGGATTATTTGTTTCGGGCAGAGTATTATAATAATGAGGACGGATTATTATACACAAACTCCTATAATTACAGCAATGCCCCAAGGGAGGTCTTTCTGACAGTGAAAGATGGAAAAGATAAACTTTTGGAAAAGAGAATTATACCATTCTCTAAAAAATATAAACGGAAATTGGGTCCACCTAAAGATAAAACCGGGCTGGCGGATATTCTGGAGTTTATAGAAAACACTGGGGAGGAGAACCTGTTACAATTTGCAACGCTTATTGAAGAAACATTTAATATAGCTGTGGATACGGAAGTAACTATTTCCAGCGTAGGTGAAGTTGATATACCAGTGATTTCGAAAGAAAAGATAAATGAACAGATCAAAATAGAAAAAGCCAAAGAACGAAAATCTGGAAAAAGAAAACAAAAATTCGCATTAGGTTTAAATATTGGAAATAAACTTTTGTCAGGTCAATATCTTGGAACTGATAATGTAATGGGTGTTGGATTAAATTTAAAACTACCGTTTTCCTTTAACATGTTCTGGTTTTCATTGACACCCGGCCTGAGTTTTGGACAGGTTTACTTTCATGGAAACAACCAATCCTTTGCTTCATGGGTAACGCTGGAATCTCCCGATTTCATTCCTTTGAAGTTTCCACTTATTATTCATGGATCTTTGGGAACAATGGGCCCTGGATTCGGAATGAAAGGAGGTTTAAATACTAATCTTCATCTTGGTGTCGATATTACATTTGGAGTCTGTGCTGTCATAGCCAGTGACATTGATGGAAAAGGACAAATGACCGGTTATCTCTCAGGAGACGTGGGTGTTAATTATACACTGCCATTTTGAACGAATAATTTTGAATATAAAAAACCCCCGACAGTTTCCGGCCGGGGTTTTTTTATTTAACTAAACGGGTGATTAAAAAGCAACTGATAGTCCAGCGTTAAAGGACATTGGTGCTCCAAGGAACACTTCAGCATTATGTGCGGCGTGTTCTTTATCGCCGTAGCTGTTGTATTGACTATGATCAACTGCATCTTGTACATAGATTTCATCAAGTGCATTGAAAATATGGGCAAAAGCTTTAAGCTTTACGCCACCCATATCTGGCAGGTCATAGGCAATATGGACATCCATTTTCGAATATTTTGGAGCTTTCCAGACTTGCTCTCTATCTGCATCTGCATCGTCACCGCTGTATTCACGTGCAGAGGGGCCCCAATCTGAGTAGTTGTCATCATACATATGGTATAAGACTTGAGCTTTCAATCCGGGCATTGGAGTAAGAGTTATACCTAAAACATAAGCTGTTTGCGGCATATCACCCACCATCAATCCATCAAGCGCATAGGAGTAGTCTGTTTGTTCTGATCCTGTCTCGGTATATTCTGTATAAGTTCCATCAGCATCTCCGTCGAAGGACCAATCTCCAAAACTTAAAGCAACATCCAGCCGAAGCATAGCCATTAATTGAGCAGATGCTTCTACTTCAATACCAGAATGTTTTTGGTTAACGCCGGTTAAATAAATAATATCGGTGTCACCACTGGAACCCTGGCCGGTTGTAACTGATTTAGTAAGGTTTCTGTCATTCCAACTTGTGTTGTAGTAATTAACCTTTACAGCCATATTGCCTGCACTGTAATTCACTCCACCTTCGTAGCTGACGAATTCTTCATTTGCAGGATCCGTTGCAACGTAACCATCTAAATCAATGACATTATCCATAATCGGCGGTTTTTCAACAACACCGAAATTGGCAAATACACTGATGTTGTCACTAACATCGAACATGGCCCCGCCTTTGAATTGTGTTGCCGAAATGGCATCAGCTTCAACGACTTCATCTGCAACTGAGAAATGATCCTGATACGTATATGAAATGGATGAAAAACCAGCCATACCATAGGCTGATAATGGTCCACTTGTGTAGCTGCCTTGACCAAAAAAGCCAATCCAGTCAACAGTGGTTTCATTATGATAAGCAATGATATCGCCGAGTTCAACTCTTTTTCCATCTGGTTCATTTTTATCAGCATAATCAACATAATAATCGCCACCCATCAGATCACGTACTTCACGGGCATGTTCGATACCAGCGGTACGCCAATCTAAACCAAACTGTAGTTCAATTTCATCGCTCAAATCGAAATTAAGCTTGGAAATAGCACCGAGAGTGCTTTGGCGGTTGATACTGTTTCTTAAGATACCAACCGATTGGTTGTTGTCAGCGCCATGTGTGCGAGCGAGTTTCTTTTTGTCAACATAAACGGTGTCTTCGCTGCCTGAGTTATAGTCAACAAGAGTATTCCAGTCACGAGTCCAAGGGGAAGGCCCATAGTAAAATTTATGGTCATCATCACCCAGATTGCCATCGGCATCCATCGTTGGTATTTTACCGTATGTACCGGTTCCACCACCGGAACCACCGGACCAGTAGAGAACTGTAGAAAGTCTCATGTTATCGCTAAGGGTTAAGAAATGGTTCAGGTTTACCAATGGTTTATGAAAGAAGTTTTCTCTTTCATTCAGAAAATCAGGGTTATGACGATCTACAGTACGAGCGCCATACATGTACCAGTATTGTTTTCCTTTATATGATGAATTGATGGGTGCCCAGTTCTGATTGAACAACCGAGGGTCACCACCATCGTAGGGTGAGGTGAATTCGCCTTCTGAATCTGGATAACTTAGGCCATTCCAAATGGCTTCGGGATCATACCCATCCATCCCTTTAGCAAACTCAGCATCATAAACACCAGCATTCTGCTTATAAAGATTTTGTCCATGTCGTTGAGGCGCTCCAATGGCATAAAGCTCAAAACGATTGGTTTCGTTCATGGCATAGCTGGCGCCAAAATAATATGCCCAGGCATCGGTCCACGTTTTGTCAATGATTCCATCTCCAACTTTGCGAACGATCGTTGCACTGAAAGCCATATTATCATTAATCAGGCCGGTATTGTAATTAAAAGTTGATTTTAGAAAACCACCGGATCCAATTTCACCTTTGAATCTACCGCCACGGGTATGGCCTGTTGGATCGGTAAGGATATTCATGGTTCCGCCGATGGAGGGTGTCGCCAAGTTCACGGCGCTTAAACCACGCTGCATCTGCATGGAAGATGTGGCATCGCCAACACCATCCCAATTGGACCAATATACCCAACCATTTTCCATATCATTTTGTGGTACGCCGTTTATCATTACGGAAATGTTACGCTGATTAAATCCACGAACATTGATACGTGCATCCCCGGCTCCGCCGCCCTGCATGGTAGCGTATACACTAGGGGTTGTGTTTAATGCCATAGGAATATCCTGTGAACCCAGTCGAAGTTCCATATCTGCTTTTGCTACGGTTGTAAAAGCAACAGGTGTTCTTTCATCAGCACGAGAAGCTAATACTTCTAAAGCGGATAGCTGGATCGCAGAAGCTTCCAGTGAAAAATTAACTGTTGCTGCTGCTGTGGCACTCGAGCTGGTATATCCAATCATCGAGGCTGTAATGGTTGCGCCGGCAGGAACGCCTTCAATGGAATAATTTCCACTGGCATCTGCGGCAGCTCCGAGGTCTGTTCCTTCTACAACCACATTTGCACCAGCCAATGCATTGCCGGTACTGGCATCTGATACTGTACCGGAAATGGTTATTTGGGCAAATAGAGATAGAGGGAGAAGAAAAGACACAAGGAACATGAATGAACGTTTATAACGATTCATGTTGTTCTCCTTGGTTGTTTGTGTAGTTGTTCAATAGAGTTATTTTATACGGATTGGCAGGTGGTATGAGATAAACAAATCTAGCACCGAGTGCCAATTATTGTCCACTAATAAAACGTGTGAATTTCCGTGAAAATTCAACATCCACGCAAGGGAATTATATGGAATTATATGGAAAATGGTCGATGGGTAACAATGCCCAATTAATGATTCCTTGAATCATCCTTATTCAATATCATAATCATCCCCGCCATTACCGTCGCCATTTCTATTCCGTCTGTTATAACGACTTTTATCCTCCATGTTACCAAAACGATATTCTAAGGAGATTGAGGCTATCTGACTATCGAACTTCCGATTGCTCTCCTGGAAATAATATTCGTCATATGTTATAAAACCGAATCCCATAGTATTTAAGATATCATTTAAGCGCAATGATACAGCAAAACGATCTTTTGCAAATTTTTGTTTAAACGATATACTGGTAAAAGACATTGATTTCATTTCTCCAAAAGGCAGATCACGAGGTGAACGGTAAAATCCCATAAACATTATTTCAGTTGCTGGTGATATCATCCATGTTGTTGTAATTCTCCAGTTGTAGCCGGTGGATGTGAAATCGATATCGTCATCGGTAAGTCCGGATGCTTTCGTTTCATCCGTGTATACATTTCCACTTGCCATCAGACGGAATTTTTTCCCCAGTGATCCCGATAGAATAAATTCTGTTCCATACGATTGAGTATTATCATAATTCTCATAGGTTACGATTGTCATCCCTTCTGGAGTCGAATATTTATGACGACTAATTTTATCGGTAACATTTCTGTAATACGCTCCCAGAGATAAAGATAATCCATTCTTATACCAGGAAAAATTCAGTTCACTCACATCAATATATTCCGGTTTTAAAAATGGGTTCCCGGTGCGCATGCTCGTCTGATCAAACTGTCTGATAGTTGGATTCAAATGTCGCGAAGAAGGGCGGCGGATTCGTTTTGAATAACTGGTTTGTATTTGAAATAGTTTTGGAGGACCAAATGATAGCGAGGCGCTTGGGAAATAACTGGTATATGGATTTTCAAAATTTTCATCGGTGTCCAGAAGTTGAGATAAGTTGGTGGCGGTTTCTGCCCGTAAACCCAGTTGATATCCAATATTCCCAACTTGATTATTCAATTGACCATAGACACTTTGAATATTTTCTTCGAAAACAAAATGATTACTTCTGTCTGTATCTAAAATAAAATTCTCATTTGTTTTATCATATTCATAGGTTTCAAAATCAGTGTCAATTGTATTAATAATACCCTTGTATCCTGCTTCAAATTTCCCTTTTTCACCAAAGGGATGGACATAATCAGCTTGTAGATTAAAATCAGCGTCTTTTCGTGTTTGAACGGATTTTTCCGGAAGAGGGTCAACTAAATCCTCGTATCCTAACTCTGGATAAGAGCGCTGTGTGTCATTATAACTGCTTGAGCCGTCTGAATAGTGGGCAATGATAGAAAGCGTCTGTTTTGGACTAGTAAATTTTTTATCGTATGTGAGAGTATAATCAATTGAATTTCTATCATTTGAATGATTCGAAATACGATGGTATTTTGTAATAGTGGAATCTTGTTCAACGGTATCTGTCCTTCGATTATGATCATGGATGCGATTATTCATTGAAGCTGTAAATCCAATACTGCTTTTTCTGTCGATATAATATTCTATGCCGGATTTCAACAGCAGGGATTCTCCGCCTCGATCTCCACTTACTATTTGATCTAATATGACGGTATCTGGTGAAAATATTTCTTTGTAGGTATCACCTGATGCATCACGAATATTATTGCGAAAACCGGAATTCACGAAGATATTTACCTTCTCATTTTTGAAATTGATTTGACCGGATCCGCTGTATGAGCCATTACTGGTCACCCCGGTATTAACATTACCATTTAATCCGGCAAACTTGTTTTCTTTTAGAACAATATTGATGATGCCTGCCATACCATCGGGATCGTATTTAGCAGATGGATTCGTTATTACTTCTATATCCTGAATATTGTCAGCAGGAATATTCTCTAGTAGCATTTCGCTGTCACCGGATGTCATGCTCGATGGTTTTCCATCCAACAGAATATTCACATTGGAGTTTCCCCTTACAGAAATATTTCCGTCGATGTCTACATCAACGCCCGGTATCTGGCGAAGAACATCCAGCGCAGATCCACCTGTTGATAACGTATTCTGTTCCACATTGAAAATCTTTTTTTCTATTGTCTGAATAAACATTGGGCGTTCTCCCTCTACATCAATCTGATCCATTTCTAGTGAGGTTGTTTCCAGATAAATTTTACCTATATTTTGTTCAATTCCATCTCCCCGATGAGATAAAGTGATTGGTCCTGTCTCAAATGGTCTATATCCAATAAACTCAATAACGACATTATATTTTCCCAGGGGAATGTCTTTAATGTAAAAATCACCATTTTTGTCCGTTAATCCGCCAGTTGTGATTTCTTTTGTCAGAAGACTAATCAAAGATACAGACGCAAATTCAATTGATTGATTTTTTGAGGAGTCCAAAACGGTACCCTGTAAAATACCAATGCTTGGCATTTGCTGTGTTCTGTGTGGGCGTTGTGGAAAAAGTGTTGTTGTTAATATTGTCAATATTAAAAAACAATACATCCATCGATGAGCGCTCATTAATTCTTCCTTGAGTAAAATGTTAATATTTTCAAAAATGTCTGCTGAAACAGTAATTAGACACGAGAAAATAGAATTGATTAAATAATAATTTCAAAAAAAGAGTAATGGTAAAGTATTTATGGGTTTACCGTTACACCTAGATAACAAAGGTTCTCGTGATTTTCCAAATAACTTAATACACTGTGTTTCCATTTAAATGAATTTATTTTTTCCAGCAAATTGTTTTACTTTTTGATTTAATTTTAAGAACACATGCATAAACATTGTGGGCGATGAGGGATTTCCTGCCTACTTTTCATTACGGCGGGCAGGGAACCCCCCGTGCGCCTGAGTGGGCGATACTGGACTTGAACCAGTGACTTCTGCCATGTGAAGACAGCGCTCTAACCAGCTGAGCTAATCACCCAAAACATTTTCAATTACTATACTGCGAAGCTGGTTACGCAGCTGCCTGTCCGCCGTAATCATCGATAGGTGATGTAGGTGGGAGCTAATCGCCCGAAATTTCTTTTATTGAATTATCAATGAGGGCAAATTTACCCGTCTAAAAAACCCATTCCAAGAAGCATGAGCAATAATCAAATTCAAATTAATCAAACTGAAGTTGTAAACGATTTATTACTAATCAAGTGGTCAGACGACACGGATTCAGCCATTCCGTTAACTTTACTTCGCGATAATTGCCCTTGTGCTTCCTGTGCCGGTGAAAAAGATGCCCTCGGGAATATTTATATTGGTCCGCCACAGCAAATGACGCAACAAAGCTACCAATTACGACAGCTACAACCTGTTGGTTATTATGGATTACGACCCTTTTGGACAGATGGGCACTCAACGGGTATTTATACCATTGAATTGTTAAAAAAAATTAGCTGAGGAAAATCAATAATTTGTCAACCACTCCATTATTTCAGATAGAAAAAGTCGCTAAATCCATTAATGGAAATTCAATACTTAATGATATAAACCTTGAAATTTTTCCTGGTGAATTTTTCTGCATCGCAGGTCCTTCCGGTAGCGGAAAAACATCCTTGCTACGCTTATTGAATGGGCTGGAGTCATTTGATATTGGGGAGATTTATTATAAAGGACAGTCTGTTCAAAATAGTGATATTCAAAAATTACGAGAAGAAGTGGGGATGGTATTTCAAAATCCGGCTGTCTTTGCAGAAACAGTAAAAGAGAATCTCATCATAAGAAAACAATGGGATAAATTATTTTCTGTGAACGAAAATGATTTATTTGAAATACTTGAAATGGTTGAATTACCCCAAAGCTTGTTAGCGTTGGATGCTCGTTCATTATCAGGAGGAGAAAAGCAGCGCCTTGCTTTAGCGCGCACATTGTTGAATAAGCCGAGTGTGTTGTTATTGGATGAACCCACAGCCAATCTGGATCCAAGATTGGGTGAGCAGATATTGAGTACGATTAATCAACTGCGCCATCAAATGGATGTAACCATCATTATGGTTAGTCATCATATTCATCAAGCAATCAAATATGGGACGAAAAGTGCATTCTTAATTGAAGGAACTATTGCTGAAACAGGATCCATTAGTATTTTAACAAACCCAGTTACGGAAGCAGCTAAGCGGTTCTTAAAGGAAGAAGATTAGTGGAACATTCCTTTTATATTATTTCTTGGACAGACGTATTCGTTTCGCTGGCGTTAGTTGCATTGTGCCTGTTCCTGATTAAATGGTGGCGCATAGGACTGGAAAAAACGATATTAATCGGCACAATCCGCTCATTTATTCAACTGTCTATCATGGGGTATGTGCTCACATTTTTCTTTGGTCTAGATCACTGGATTTTTATGGTTTGCCTGATCATCATCATGATATTGATTGCCAGTTTTGAAGCCAATCGGCGGCTGGAGGTTCCGATTAAAGGCTATTTTATGATGAACGTCTTCAGCATGAGTATTACTATTATCATAGTATTGGGTACGATTCTGCAATTTATTTTAGATGTAGAACCGTGGTTTTATCCCTACGCTATGATTCCAATTGCAGGCATGATTATTGGAAATGGATTGAATTCGGCGACACTGACTACAAACCGATTTATAGGAGAACTTAAACATCGTGAAAATGAAATTGATACTTTGCTTTCCTTGGGGGCGTCGCCACGAGCCGCTGTCGATACATCTATACGGGAGGCAATTAGAGCAGCTCTGATTCCTAATATTAATGGATTGATGCTAGTGGGGTTGGTACAAATCCCGGGGGTTATGACCGGGCAAATTATAGCAGGCGTTGATCCGTTAATAGCAGTTCGGTATCAAATCATGATTATGTATATGTGGCTTACGACAGCTACTTTAGCAAATGTATTAACCCAAGGAATGGTGTATAAACATTTTTTTACATCTAAAATGCAATTAAGAAAGGAATTATTTAGAGTAAAAAATCATTAAATAGGATTTATTAGTCCTTGGATTCAAGTAGTAAGTGCAACATTGTATGATTCTCCAAAAAATACTTGATTAGGTGTTTTGAACCCAAGTCTTTTTCTTGGACGGTTGTTCAATCTT